>VOFB01002836.1_pt1 | contig 120979 bp, 119 predicted proteins | sample 5384141 | NCBI WGS metagenome assembly VOFB01 (sample SAMN12384721, study PRJNA508395) | human gut metagenome | isolation source: healthy gut A | host: Homo sapiens
GGGCTCGATGGCCTTGCGCTCAGCAACCTGGCGCTCAAAACGTGCTTTCTGGTCGATGGGGTCATTCAACTCGCTGAATGCGTTGCCATACTCGGTGCAGTCAATGAAATACTCAAACCGCTCAGTAAACGCCGGGTCATCGGGCTTGCGCTTGGCCAGCGGGCTGATTTCGACAGGATAATCATAGATAAAAGTAGGCTGGATGAGCTTATCTTCAACAAATGCATCAAAGAACTCTGCCAGAATCGCACCCTTGGTCGGAACTTCGGGCAGCTCCACATGGTGCTCCTTAGCAGCGGCGATGGCATCCTCATCGGTTTTCCAGTCATTGAAATCAACACCGGAATACTTCTTGACGGCCTCCACCATGGTCAGGCGCTCCCAGTGGCCCAAGTCGATCTGCTTGCCCTGGTAGGTGATCTCCATGCTGCCGCAGACCTTGAGAGCCAGGCGTTTGTAGAGCTCTTCCACCAGATCCATCATGCCGTGGAAATCAGTGAATGCCTGATACAGCTCAATGGTGGTGAATTCGGGGTTATGCTTGGGGTCCATACCCTCGTTGCGGAAGATACGGCCAACCTCATATACACGATCCATGCCACCCACGATCAGGCGCTTGAGGTAAAGCTCTGTCTCGATGCGCAGCACCATATCCATATCCAACGTATTGTGATGGGTATAGAAAGGACGGGCAGAAGCGCCGATTTCAAACGGGGTCAGGATGGGGGTATCGACCTCCAAAAAGCCCTTTTCGTCCAGGTAAGCGCGGATCTCTTTCAGGATCTGGCTGCGCTTGACAAAAGTATCCTTGACTTCGGGGTTGACGATCAGGTCAACATAGCGCTGGCGGTAGCGGGCTTCACGGTCAGTCAGGCCATGGAACTTTTCGGGCAGAGGCAGCAGACTCTTGGAAACCAAGGTCAGCTCATGCACGCGCACGCTCAGTTCGCCCATTTTGGTGCGGAACACTTCGCCGGTGCAGGCAATGATATCGCCCACATCCATCTTTTTTGAATGCGGCGTATGCTTCATCGCCCAGCAGATCACGCTTGACGAAGATTTGGATATCACCTTTCGCATCGCGCAGGTGGGCAAAGCTGGCCTTGCCCATAACGCGCTTGGACATCATACGGCCAGCCAGGCTGACCATACGGCCGGTATCTTCCTCAGCGGGCAAATCTTTATATTCTTCTTTCAAATCAGCAGAGAAAGCATCCTGCTTGCATTTGGTGATGGTAAACGGTCGTGGCCGGCGGCCTTGAGGTCGGCCAGCTTCTGACGCCGTACTGCCGCTTCCGATGCGGCGTTCTGGGGGGCGGACTGCTTGTTCTGTTCCATGGCGCAGGTTCCTTTCCTGTTTTTATATCCGGGGTGATCAGCGGCTGCGGCTGACACCCAGAATGGTGTATTCAAAATATTGCCGTTGGGCAGGGTAACGTCAACCTTATCGCCAGTCTTGTGGCCGATGAGGGCAGCGCCGACCGGACTTTCATCGCTGATGCGGCCCTGGTCGATGTCGGCTTCGGTAGAACCGGTGATATCATACTCTTCAGCTTCATCCGGCTCATCGCCCTCTGCCAGGATGCGCACATGCATACCGATAGAAACGGTATCCAGGCTCAGGTCACTGTCGTCCATGATGCGGGCAACCTTCAGGGTAGCTTCCAGGTCAGCAATGCGGGCTTCAACCACAGCCTGCTCTTCCTTGGCGGCATCATATTCCGCGTTCTCAGAAAGGTCACCGTAACCACGGGCAACCTTGATCTTTTCAGCAATCTCGGAACGCTTGACAGTTTTCAGGGTGTCCAGTTCTTCTTCCAGCTTTTTATAACCCTCATGGGTAACAACAACTTCTTTGGCCATTGTCAATGTCTCCTTAACAATTAAAAAGTCGTGCGGCCCGGTGGGAGCCGCACTAGTTTTAATATTTTATCGTTTTTTCCTGTCGCTGTCAAGTAGATTTTAGCGTTGCGGCTCTGTTTTTCCTTTCAGGAAAGCCACACTGCGCCGCTGTTTTTCAAATGGCGGGTTCTGGGGGTTCGACGGTGCAAATTACTGCTTCCGCCATACATTTTCAGCATTTCTGCGCTGTTTTTTGCTTTGTTTTGTCTGAACCATCTGCTTTTTAACCGCTTCATATTGACCATTGGCGTAAAACGTGGTAACATGTAGATGTTATATAGCATGCTGGCGCAGGGATACTGTTGCCGGCGGTTTTGCATGTATGTATGGTTTTTGTGCCCATTGGATATATTATTTTATGCAAAAGGGAGGTTTTGCGCCGTTGAAGCGTTTTTTGTGTGCGGTGATCGTTGCTGCGCTGCTGTTGTTCTGTGTTGCCTGCGGCAGCCATGCGGCCGTCTCCGCTGATTCGATCGCAACTGCCGCACCCACGGCATCCTCATCCCGCAATATTCGCAGCGAACCTATTACCGTAAACAGCACCGTGGCTGACGCTGATACCGTGAACAATGCACAGACCGCAGCCCCCACTACGGAAGTAACTGAAGCTCCTGCGGAAAGCGAGGCCGAAGAGGTGGATACCCCCGCTACCGGGGATTTTCCGGTGCCTTACCTGGCTGCTGTGCTGGGGTTGATTCTGGTTTGTTCCGCGGGCCTGGTTATGCTCAAGCGTATCTGATTTTATTCGTCCATTCCAAAAGGGAGGCCGCGCGGCTTCCCTTTTTTTTACCTTATTTTATGCAAGGGGGGTGTTTTTCTATGCCACGCCGTTTTCCTCACCTGCGGGGGGACAGCCGCTTGTATCCGTTTGCTGCACGCACGGCGCTGCGGCGGCGCCAAAAGCACCGGGCCTGGGCGCTGCGCCTTTGCGGTGCTGCGGTGCTTTGCCTGGCTGCCGGGCTGATCCTGCGGGATACTGTATTCCGCGGCGGCCAGCCGGAAGCCCCGGTCACCACCGCGGAGTCAACGGAGCAGCCCTCCCCCACCCCGATTGCCATTACCCCGCGGGCCGCAACGGTGGATGTGCTGGCCGCCGAAAGTGCGGACAATGATGTCCACTCTTCCCCCGCGCCGCATCCAAGCCCGGATGCCGCCCAGGCGGCGGATATTCTGCCTCAGTATCAGGAGCTTTACGCCCAGAATCCCGACCTTGCAGGCTGGCTGTGCATCAACGGCACCAACATTAACTACCCTGTGGTTCAGGCAGACAACAGTTATTACCTGCGCCGCGGGTTTGACCGACTGTATTCAACCGCCGGAACGCTGTTTTTGGATGAGCGCTGCCGCCTTGCCACGCCAAACGCCGCCGGAACGGCCAATGCCCTGATTTACGGCCACAACACTGCCAGCGGCAGCATGTTCAGCCAGCTGCTGAACTATGCGGACAAAGCGTTTTACACCGCCCACCCTACCTTTCAGTTTGATACGCTGTACGAAGAAGGCACCTGGCAGGTTGCCGCTGTGCTGCGCACTGAGCTTGGCGCGGATGCGCTGCCCTACTATTCCTTTTTTGATGCTTCCACGCAGGAAGAATGGCAGCAGCGCGTGGATGCCATTCTGGAACTTTCGCTTTACGATACCGGCGTTGTGCCCCAATATGGGGACCAGCTGCTGACCCTTTCCACCTGCGGCGTTGCCACCGTTACAACCAACAGCCGCTTTGCCGTGCTGGCCGTAAAAATAAACTGAGGTGCATCTATGAGCATTCTGGCGCAAATCATTGGTCTTGCCTGCCTGCTGTTCTGGGGTTCTGGCTTTGCTGCAAGCTGCGGCTGCCCGCCGGGTTTGCCCCGCTGTGCGGGCTGTGCTTTTGCATGGTAGTGCTGCAGCTGGCTGGCAGCTGCAACCAGCTTTGGCTGGGGGCCCAGCTGCTGCTTGTGGGGGCTGTGCTCACCCTGGCGCAGCGCCGCCGTCACGAAATTTTGCCCCAGCTGCTCTCCCCGGGTGTGCTGGCCTTTTGCAGCGCTGCTGGGGTGCTGATGGCGGTGTTCGCCATCCGGCAGCCGGAATTCCAGACCTGGGATGAATTCAGCCATTGGGGTATCTACTTCAAAAGTGTATTTTACCAGCACCGTTTTGCCGTGTGGGATACCACCCGCAGCCTGGCCCATCAGGCATACCCTCAGGGCCTGCCGGGGCTGTACGCCCTGTTTGCGCTGCCCACCGCCCAATACCGGGAAGCGGATGTACTGTTTGTCACTGCGCTGCCGCTGGCTGCGGCGGCTTCTGCCCTGTTTGCCCTGCCGCAGGTCACAGCCCGCCGCCCGCGCATCGCTTATACTGTCTGCGCCTGCCTGGCCGCACCGGCGCTGTTTTGGCTGTTTGCCCCCGATACCCCCTATACGACTGCTTATATGGACGCCCCGGTGGGCGCCCTGTTTGCTGCGGCGCTTTGTGTTATCCTGCTGCCCTGTGCTGCTAACAGCCGCGTGCAGCGCGGTCTGGCGCTGGCATTACTGTGCGGCGCATTGACCACTGTAAAAGAGATTGGCACCGTGTTCGCGCTGTGCGTGGTGGGCATCTGGTTTCTGCAATGCCTGCTGGATGCGCTGCGGGATAAGGGCGGCTTCCTGCTGCCCTTTACCACTGCGCTGCCCTGCTTTGCCATACCGCTTGCCTGGAAGCTGCTGCTGAAAGCCCTGCACCGGGCCGATGACCAGTTTTCCTCCATGGGGCCGGGATACTTTTTGCAGTGCTGGCAAGAGGCCCGCACCGGTTTTGACCGCTACTTTTACGATGTGTGGGACCGCTACTATGCCCGGCTGCGCAGCTATCCGCTGCTGTTTGGGGCCAGCACCTTCAAGGTGGGCTGTTTGTGCGCTGCGGCCGCGGTGTTGCTTTTAATCGTTCTGATTTGGGCCATGGGGCGGTGGCAGGGGCTGCGCACGGCGCTGCCGGGGCTGTGCATGATCTTGTACTGGCCGCTTTATCAGGGCGTGTTGTTCTATGTGTACATCTGCGGCATGAGCCCTTATGAGGCACTGGAGATGGCCAGCTGGGAGCGGTACTTCTGCTGCTTTTTCCTCGGCTGGATCAGCGTGCTGGAAGGCGAAGCCCTGCTGGCCGGGTTTGCTGCGGCCCACCGCCTGCCGCGAATGGCCGGGCATGCGGTGCCCGCCATTGTTCCCTGCCTGCTGGTTTGCAGCACGCTCTGGGGCATCTGGCAAACGGGCGGTGCTGCATCCCTCTTCTGCCTGCCGAAAGCCGACTGGCGCACCGAGCAGCAACAGATCGCTGCAGACATACTAACCCGCATGGACGGCGCACAGAATGGCAGCATTTGGCTGCTGAGCGCCGACGACTCGATGGCCGTGCAGAACATGTGGTACTACCAGTACGAGCTGTACCCCGCCGTTACCGCGGTGGAAGCCCAGAGCAGCGAAACTGATGTGGACCTCGGCTACAACATCGGCGAGCATGATGTGACCTGGCTGGTGCTGTTTGGCGTAACCGATGATTTTACCGTACGTTACGCTGATCTGGCCGATGATGGTCTGCGCAGTGCCCAAAGCACCGCCCCGGCGCTGTACGCCGTAACCAATGTGGATGGACGGATTTATTTGACGGCAAAATAGAAACAGGCATGTGCCGCATACGGGAGATGGTATTCTCGCCGTATCGGCACTTAGAATTATGCGGTATTACCTTTATTCTTGGGTGGGGCGTATCTTGTTTTTTGGGTGGTATTTGCTGTATTCTGGGGTAGAATATTGGGCAAGGCCCGTCATACGGGGCGATGCAAGCATCGTCCCCTACAAATAGGGTTGGGTTTGTTGCAGGTTTTATAATATGCAATACGGCAAGGCTTCGGCGGGATGAGAGTCCCCCGCCCCACTTACCACTTACCACTTACCACTTACCACTTACCACTTACCACTTACCACTTACCACTTACCACTTACCACTTACCACTCAGTATATCACCGCCTTCCCCACACCGCAACGCTTTTCCCCTTGCAATTTTGCGGCAAATCCGCTATGATGAAACACGAGAAATTTTATGGCCGGGGCGGCACCGCGCTGCCCTGTGCCAATGATGAAGGAGATCCTGTTATTATGGCATTCAAATATGAAATCACCGAGCGCATTGCTGTTCTTTCCACCAACTCCAGCGGCTGGGAGCGCCAGCTGAACCTGATCAGCTGGAACGACCATGAGCCGAAGTACGACATCCGTGACTGGTCCCCGGACGGCAGCAAGATGGGCAAGGGCATCAGCATGACCAAAGAGGACCTGATTGCCCTGAAAGGCATTCTTGATGACATGGAGCTGTGATGGAAGATTATCGCGCACAATTCATTGACATTTACAACAAGAATGTCACCCGCCCCGGTGCGGACCGCCTGCTGAAATGGCTGGAGGGCACAGACTTTTTTACCGCGCCCGCTTCCACCAAGTTCCACGGTGCATGCGAGTGCGGCCTTGTGATGCACAGCATCAATGTGTACAACGCCATGATGCAGCACTTTTTCACGGAAGGGGAAGATAACCCCGAAACTTTTGCGGTGTGCGCCCTGCTGCACGATGTATGCAAGGCGAACTTTTACAAAGTCAGCACCCGCAACGTGAAAAATGATGCTACCGGTCAATGGGAGAAAGTTCCTTTTTATCAGGTAGCCGACCAGCTGCCCTATGGCCACGGTGAAAAGAGCGTTTATCTCATTGAGCACTTCATGCGCCTAAAAACCGATGAAGCCATTGCCATCCGCTGGCATATGGGCGGTTTTGACGATGCGGTACGCGGCGGCAGTTTTGCGGTAAGCGATGCTTACAACCGCTACCCGCTGGCCGTCAAGCTGCACGCTTCGGACCTGATTGCCACCTATCTGATGGAGCAGGGCACCAGCAATGTGGAAAATGGCCACCCAAAAACAAAATAATTGATAGCAGAAACGGCACAGCCTTTTTACCGGGCTGTGCCGTTTATCTTAGGCAACACCGCACAATTCCCGCCTTGCGGTGGCTTGCACCGCTCCGGCAGCTGCGGCACGGCATCTGCGTTGCCAAAATGCTCGATAATGTCGGGTTGCGGTACCCGCATCGTGCTTCGGGGGCAAAAAGCCCCTCGCACTCTGCGACCGCTGCCCCAGCTTCGGTTCGCTGTTTCCGCCACTGGCGGCGCTCACCTTTGCAGCATCCAGTATTATCTGCGCTTTTGGCTTGGCATCTGCCGCACCTCGCTCGCCGTATCGGCACTTAAAATTATGCGGTATTGCCCTTATTGCTTACTGCACGCTTTGCATATATTCTTCAATTCTCTGGCTGAAGATTTCCGGCCAGCGGGCGTCGTATTCGGCAAACACCTGCTTGAAGTAATCGGCTTCCTCTGCATCCGGCCGGGCTGTGCGGCGGTAGCAATACAGGGTAATGCCGTCCAGCGGGAACTCGGTCACATATTCATAATGGATGGCAGCAGGGCTTTGGGTGCGCAGCGCTGCGTTGATGGGACCGACAATGCCGCCCTCATCCACACGATCGGTCACCATCACATATTCTGACGTCCAGATTCCCGTGGGGAAGCCATGGGTGGAGGGCACACTGCTCTCCCACAGGATCATCGTTTGCAGCTGGGGTGGGCCGGGTCACTGTAGGCAAAGGTAGTGCCGCTGTAACCATTGGAATCCATATTGATATAAACGGTCTGGTCCTCGGTGCAATGCTCCAGCACAAAATCTGTCACGGCGCGCATTTGGGCCAGGTCGGTGCGGCGGGTCAGGTCCAGGCTTTCGCTGCTCAGGGCCAGGGTCCGCACGTTTTTACCGGGCAGACGCAGGGCGTTGCCGAAGTTGACCACCAAAAATACGGCCAGAACACCCGCCGCAGCATTGCGCAGCCAGGGCTTTGCCTTTTGCTGGGTCAGTTTGGCGCACAGGCCAAACAGCATCAACAGGTAAAAAGGCGCAAGGATCAGGCTCTGGTGGTCGCCCAGGGACTGGGTACGGGTAAACAGCACCATCGCCCCCAGGCTGACCGCAGCGGCTACAATAGCCTGTGCACGGGTGCTGCGGCAATACAGCAGCCACACCAAGCCTGCCGCGCAGAGCACCAGCCAGATCAGTCCCTGGGTGCGCAGCTGGCCCAGGCAGTTGTTGCCAAAGCCGCCGCCGTAGTAAGCGCCGTAAATATCGGCGTAGTCGGTTGTCAGGATGGTTTTGAAGGTGGGCAGCAGCGCCCCCACGATGATCACAGCGCTGGGCACGCCGAACAGCAGCATATGTTTGAGGGTACTCCCCAGCGTTTTGCGGCGCACCGCCCCCACCAGCACCGCCAGCACATACACAGCATAAAACGCCAAGATCCAGAACATGTACCAGCGCCGGGTCAGGATCAGGGCAAACGTTGCAGCAAAAATCGCCAACAGCCGCGGCCAGGGCAGCATTTCAAACCGGTAATCCGCGCACAGCAGGGCGATCACTGCGGCAAAAGTCAGACCAAAGGCATCCGGCATGCCGTGGGTGGCAGGCCACAAAAACATGGGCCACAGCACCATAACCGCCATACACAGCGGGTAATACAGCGCCGTATGGCAAGCGGGCAACTGCTGGGCCAGGTATTTTGCGCCCATCAGCAGCGCAAACCACATGGGCACAAAGCAGGTGATGGCATAGCACACCATAAACGCATTGATGCTGCGCCCGGTAAAGAGATACGGCACACTGATAAAGAGATTCATGAACATCTTATAGTCCGCCGTCAACAGGCTTTCCAGCAGCACATGAATGCCGTAAAATCCGCTTTGACCAAAGCTGCCGAACAGCAGTGTCTGCTTGGCAAAATAGTTGATCGCGTCATCACTGTACACCGTTTGGCGGTAGCACACCAGTGCAGCGATGACCGCAACGCCCACAGCGGAGCCAGCCAGCCAAATGCGCAGGAACGTTTTATCCTGTGCTACCCTCTGACCGGGGAACACCGTCTGCCAGGTAAAGTGCAGCAGCAGGCACAGCCCGCCCATGCAGACAGCCCACATCAGCACCACCAGCAGCATGCCGCCATAGGCTGTGATCACACCGCCCACCAGAATGGCACACAGCAGCAGCACGCCATACGCCAGCCAGCGTGGACCGGCCGGGAGTGCGCGAAGGTTCGGGAACTGAATTTTTTTTTCCCATCGGGGGCCTCCTTTCGCCCTTTATTTGTTTATACAATTTGTTTATATAAAATCGTTTTATACAAAGTATTTATTTTGTTCGTGTTGTCCTGCTCTTGTACAACCCTTATGCGGCTTATTTCACAGGGGGGGAACAGTTACACTCCACGCAGTCACACAACACTGCGGGCATCCGGCACTTCCACACTTTGCAGGTCAAATACAAAAAGCAGCCCGCGAAACCAAGGCTCCGCGGGCTGCCGGGTTATGTATTTACTTTCTTGCGGCCGCCGGCTGATTCAAACGTTCCAGCTCGGCATTCAGGTCCTGGCTCACACTGCGGCGGGTATCACCTGCGCGGCGCAGGCGGTGGGTGTTTGCATTATTGGCCTGCACCTGCGGCTGGCTGCGCACAGGGCGCACCCGTTTGGCAGCTGGCTGAGCAGACTTATTATGGCGCACCTTTGCCTGGGCAGCGGGATAATTTTCCTTTGCGGCGTTCTCTCCAAAGTGGCGCAGCTCCGCACCAAAGGCTTCAAAATCTGCACCGGTTGCATCCAGTGCCTGATAAATTGCCGTGGTGGCATCATCCAGGTCCGCAGTGGCGGCGCTCAGGCGTTCATCCACGCGGGTCACACGCTCACGCAGCATGGCAAGGCTTGCGGCCAAATCTCGGGCATGCTCTGTCATGCGGCCCTGCTGCTCTTCAGCCTGCTGTTTCAGGCGTTCTTCGGCCGCATCGGCTTTCAGGCGGGCTTCCATCAAAATCTGACGAGCCTCAATGCGGGCTTCCTCGGTCACATCAGCCTGGGGTGCCTTCGGTTCCGGGGCCGGCTCCGGCTTTTCCTGCGGGGCAGGCTGAGGTACGGGGGCCGGTTCCTGCTTGGGGGCAGGCATACCGCCTTTGGGGATCATCGCCTCGTATTCAGCAATCTGCTTTTCGTACTCGTCGATCTGTTTTTGCAGATCGCGGCAACGGAACTGCCATTCCACCACAGCCTGCTGATTTTCTTTATTGCGGCTCAGGTTTGCCGTGGCGCGCTCTTCTACCGATTTGGCGCGGGCGACCACCTCGGCAGCCGATTTTTCCGCAGCTTCGGCGCGCTGGTTAGCGGCTGAAAGATCGCTTTGCAGCTTTTCCACACAGGCACGTGCAGCGGACTGTTCAGAGCGCATTTTATCCAGCTGGGCCTGCAGCTGGGCAATCTGCTCTTCCTGCTCTGCGCTGTGCTGCCGGTTTTCGTTGTCCAGTGCATTGAGGTAAGCCAGCACATCATTTTTATCAAAGCCCCGGAACGTGGTTCGGAACCCTTTTTCCTGCAGGGCTGATAAGGTTTGGCTGCTGGGCATAGCTTTCCTCCTAAACTGGTCAGCGGGCCGTTTTGTTTTTTATGCGAGCATGCCTGCCCGCAGCCGCAAAGGATAGAGAACGCGCAGCGATCAGGAACGCTTGTTCAGGATGCTGAGCAGATCGTTGAAGTAATCACCGTCATCTTCGTTGCTGTCATCTTCCTTGGCAGCGGGGGCGGTGGAAACCGGGGTGTCAACATTGGGGTTGAACACATTGCTGAATACCGGGTTGGGGATGACCGGATCAGCGGCCGGGGCCGGGGCGGGGGCGGGAGCCGGGGCAGGTGCAGCGGCCGGGCGCGGTGCAGCCGGGGCAGCAGCAGGTGCAGCGCCTGCGGCAGCGCGCTGGGCGTTCACAACAGCCTGGATGGGCTCGTCCACGCCAGGCGTGCTTTCAAAGCCGGTAGCCACAACGGTAATGCTCATCTCATCCTGCAGGCGCTCGTCAAACGCAGTACCCCAAATGATGTTCGCATCGGGATGTGCGCTCTGGGTGATCATGGAAGCAGCAGTCTCAACATCGTCCAGGCCGATATCCGGGCTGGAGGTAATGTTGATGATAACGCCGCGTGCACCGGCAATGCTGGTTTCCAGCAGCGGGCTGGAGATTGCAGCCTTGGCAGCGTTTTCTGCCTTGCCTGCACCCTTGGCAACGCCAACGCCCATGTGGGCAAAGCCGGCATCCTTCATGATGGAACGGACGTCAGCAAAGTCGAGGTTGATGAAAGCGGGAACATTGATCAGGCTGGAGATGCTCTCAACGCCCTGACGCAACACGTTATCGGCTGCTTCAAAAGCGTTCATCAGGGTGATCTTTTCCTGGCTGATGAGCTTCAGCCGCTCGTTCGGGATCACGATCAGGCTGTCTACATGCATCATCAGGTTGGCAATACCCTGTTCGGCCATGCTCATCTTGCGCTTGCCCTCAAAGGCAAAGGGCTTGGTGACAATACCGACGGTCAGGATTCCCAGGTCATGGGCCGTTTCGGCCACGACCGGTGCAGCGCCGGTGCCGGTGCCGCCGCCCATGCCAGCGGTGATGAACACCATCTGGGCACCTTTCAGTGCATTGGCGATCTCATCCTTGCTTTCCTCCGCTGCACGCTGGCCGACCTCCGGGTCAGCACCAGCGCCGCGGCCCTTGGTCAGCTTTGCGCCAAGCTGAACCTTCTGGGTAGCCTTGGAGTTGACCAGTGCCTGCTGGTCGGTATTCATTGCTACAAATTCAACGCCATTCAGGCCAGCTTCAACCATGCGGTTCACAGCATTGCCGCCGCCGCCGCCAACACCGATAACCTTAATGTTGGTTACATTCTGCATCTCTTCATCGAGAACGAACGCCATAAGTGTATCCCCCTAAAGAATATAAAATTGCAAATGCAACAGGGCCGGATTTCCGCCAGCGGACACACTGACCCCATAAAGGAAGCGCCGCCCCACACCCCAAACTTTGCTTACGCGCGTTGCGGTGCAGCCAGCTCTTCCTAAGATATCGCATATAACTGTTTATAAGGATAACAAATTTTGCGAATAATTTCAATACCCACACGCTAAAAAGCCAAAAAATAGATGCTCGCATTTATTTGTATCACAAAAAGCCCCGCCGGTTTTGCGGGGCTTTGGTGAATTATGACAATATTTTTACAGTTTTTTCGTCTGTCTGCCAGCTTCTGTCCCGGTACGGCCTGCCCGGCAGTCGGCCCCCAGGCGGCGCAGATCCTCCGCCAGGTCGGCATAGCCGCGCCGGATATGTCCGGCATCCAGCACCCGCACGCAGCTCCCGTCCCCCACACCAAGGCCCGCCAGCACCAGTGCTGCCCCGCCCCGCAGGTCTGGTGCAGTCACAGTGGCACCATGCAATTTTGCGCTGCCGCCAAGGTACAGCAGCCGTCCCTCGCTGCGGGCATCAGCCCCCAGGGCGGCAAAGCCCTGCGCACAGGCAAAGCGGTTTTGGAACAGGCCGTCATAAATGCGGGATGCTCCCTCCGCCCCCAGCAGCACCGCTGCAGCCAGCGGGGCAGTATCTGTGGCAAGGCCAGGGTAAGCAGCCGCTACAAGTTCCTGACCGCCGCGCAGCTTTGTATCCTGATCCCGCGTGATGCTAAACTCATTTTCCCCGCGGGCAACCTCGCAGCCGCTGCCCTGCAAAAAGTCCAGAAACGCCGCCAGCCACACCGGACTGCACTGCGTTACCGTCACCCGCCCGCCTGCAATGGCGGCGGCTGCCGCATAAGTCGCTGCGGCAATGCGGTCCGGCAACACGGTATGCACACAGCCGTCCAACAGCTCGCCGCCGGTACCTCGGATGCAGACCACCGGCGTACCCGCCCCCGTGATCTTTGCCCCGCAGGCGTTCAAAAAAGCGGCGGTATCCGCAATTTCCGGCTCGCACGCCGCACCGCGCAGGGTGGTAACGCCCGCCGCACAGCAAGCCGCCAGCATCAGGGTCAGGGTTGCTCCCACGCTGGGCAGGCGCAGAGCAAAATCCGTACCACGCAAAACTCCGTGGCGGCGCAGCGCCACGCACTCTGCCGCCGCGCACACCTGTGCCCCCATGGCCGTCAGCCCGGCCAGGTGGATATCAATGGGCCGCGGCCCCAGTCTGCACCCGCCGGGCAGCGGCAGCTCTGCCCAGCCCGCGCGGGTCAACAGCGGTGCCAGGTAAAACACCGACCCCCGCATAGCCCCCGCCAACGCCGTGGGCACCCGCCCGCTGATCTGCCGGGCTGGCTGGGTGACAAGGTCCTGCCCGGCCCAGGCCGCCCCACTGCCCACAGCCCGCAGCAGATCCAAACTGGTCTGCACATCCCGCAGCAGGGGCACCCGGCGCAGGGTGCAGGGCTGCGCACACAGCAGCGTTGCCGCCAAAAGGGGCAGCACACTGTTTTTGGCCGCTGCCGGGCGGATGCTCCCCCGCAGCGGGTTCCCGCCTGTTACTTCGATATATTCCATTGCCGCACCGCCCCTCTTTGTTCCCACACCAAAGCGCCCTTTTCTATCATATGCCGCACCCGCACAAAACAGCTCTGTTCCACGGGTTTTACAGCAAAATCGGCTGCAGCTGCACCCCGCGCAGAGCGGCTTCCAGCGTATCCGGCAGCTGGGTAAAATCCGCTTTCAGGCTGCAGGGCTTTTTGTAGCTGTCGTCCTGGCCAAAGGGAATGAAATAATAATTTTTGCGCTGCAGCAGCGCCGCCAGCGCTCCCACGCTGCCGGAAAGCCCATCGTTGGTGGATACCCCGATCACCACCGGCCTGCCGCCGCGCAGCATGCTTTTGGCCGCCAGCGTGACCGGCGTTGCGCTGATGCCCGCCGCCAGCAGCGCCATCGTTGTGCCGGTACAGGGAGCAATGACAAGTGCCTGTGCCATATGCTTGGGGCCAAGAGGTTCCGCTTCCCGCAGATCCTCCAGCGGGCGGTGGCCGGTGGCTTCCTCCAGGCGCTGCTTCCAATCTGCCGCGTGGCCAAAGCGGGTATCCAGCGCCGACGCCGCATAGCTCAGCATCGGCAGTACTTCCCACCCGCAGGCGCGCAGGCGGATGATTTGCGGCAGAACCGTTTCAAATGTGCAAAAGCTGCCGCACAGGGCAAACACCACCGTGCGCGGCGGTTCCAGGCTGGAATTCATCAGCTCACTCCCCTTTCGCTGCGGGCCGTGGCGGCACGCTCCTGTAAAATCACTTCCACGGTATGCGCCACCAGCGCACCGGCGGTTTCGGGCGCACAGCGGGCGGGCAGGCTCAAGGCATGTTCCGCACGCAGGCCCAGTTCCCGCGCGGCGGCAAAATCCGTTCCGCCGGGGCGGCTGGCAAGGTCCAGGATCAGCGCCCCCCTGGGCAGGCAGCGCAGCTGGGCCGCCCCCAGCACCGGGGCCGGTATGGTGTTGATGACCGCATCAAAGTGCGGCAGAAGCTGTTCCAACGCGGTCAGTGGTGCGGCATGCAGCCCCGCGCAGCGCGCTGCGGCCCGCTGTTCCGGCGCGCGGGCGGCAATGGTCACCTGCCCGCCCAATGCCTGCAGCCGCCGGGCCACCGCCCGCCCAATGCGCCCATACCCCAACACTAGGAACTCACTTTCCCATATCGTGCGCTGGCGCAGCTGCATCAGCAGGGCCAGGCACCCTTCCGCAGTGGGTACTGCGTTCAGGCAGGCCAGCTCTGGCCGCAAAAAGTAATCCACCAACTCCACCCCGGCGGCCTGCGCCGCTTTGCGCACCGGTTCGCTGATGCGCCCGCCAAGGGCCAGCGTACCGGGGCGGGCGGCGCGCAGGATGCGGGCAAGGTCCGCCGCCTCGGCATCCATCGGCATAGGCAGCAGGATGTAATCCGCCTGCCCGGCCCCCTCTGCCCCCAGCACGGTATAGCCGCTGTTCTGCAGCGCCCGCGCCGCCGCCAGTTGGCGGGCATCCCGCCCAACCACACAAAAAGTCAAATTACATGCTGCCGCCATAATGCTTCCCCCCGGTGTTTTATCTGGCCGTTTGTTCCATGTTATGCCGGGGTGGGCGGCATGGTTCCGTCAGAACATCAAAAACGCCTGCCGCAAAAAAGTTCCCCCGCCTGCATCACAAAGAATACAGACAGGGGAATTTTTTCTATTTATTGGTTATGCTCCGTTTTAATAGCTGCGCAGGGCATCGCACTGACCACGCAGGATACGCAGCGGCTCCACGGGGGTTTTGCCCACGCGCACTTCCACCACGGTAGCTTTGTCGGTGGTGCCAAGGGCATCGCCCTGGGCCACGATTGCACCTTTTTCTACCGTCAGCCTGCGCAGGCCATAGTAAATAGTCTTTACGCCCGCGCCGTGCTCGATCACCAGCGTATTGCCCACATTGGGCAATTTTTCCGCCAGCAGTACCTTGCCGCCCGCCGGGGCAATCAGGTCGCACCTGCCGGAAAGCACCACATTGATGCTGGTGCGGCCGGTACCGGTGTTGTTCTTGCGCTCGGTCTGGGTGCGGTTGACATATTCGGTCAGGCCATACGGCAGGGTGACCTCCACCTTATCGCTGAACGGCGAAGCAAACCCAGTGTCCGCCCAGTAGATGGTATCCGATGCCGTATCCAGCAGGTCCAGCACCTCCTGCGGGGTATCATCCGCGCCGACATACGGTGTGACCAGCCCGGACTTGGAAGTATAATCCCGAAAAGATGCGGCGCTCTTGCTCACGTTCAGAGTAAGCTCCTGCACCTCGCCGTCCACGGTGACCTTGATGGTATAGCTGCCAGGCTCGGTTTCCAGCGGAACCGCCAGGTAAGCCACCCCGCCATCGCCGGTCGCGCTGGCACGGAAGCCGGTATCCGGCAGTTCTGCCGTCAGGCTTGGCTTGGTATCCGTCTGCTGGCCCGTTACCTTTACGGCCACAACGCCACCCGGCGTAACAGCCTGGGTATTCAGCCGCACGGTAGCCTTAATCGTTACATCAAATGTGAACTCATAGGTCTGGTGGCCCGAAACTGTCGGTTCGCTCTGGTAACCCTCGCCGCTTCTGACCACCAGCTTGGCGGTGTAGCTGCCGGGCGTGGTAAAGCGGTAGGCGGCAAATTCCTGGGCACTGCCGCTGAACACTTCCTGCTTGTTCTCGTCCTTAACGGTCACTTCGGTGCTGCAGTCCGCCGGGGTCACCCGCAGCGTCATGGTGCCGCCGCCAAAATCAGATTCCAGCGCTGTGGGAGTGCTGGAAAGTGTCTCGGCATAGGTACGCTTAAGGTGGTTGCCTGCCACCGGCACCTGCCAATGGTACGCCACGGGGTCCAGCTGCTGGCCCGCCACTGTTACCGTAACGGCAGGAATCATATCCGGCGTGGCTTTTTTGTACAGCCAGTATATGCCGCCTGCGGCGATCATACCCGCCAGCAGCACCACCAGCAGCAGCCAGCCGATCAGCAGCCGCACGGCGCGGCCCACTTTGCTGCCAGTCGATTCCGGCGTATCTGCCTCTTTCTCCGCCTGTTCTGCTTCGGCATCCTCGATCTGTTCAATCGAAACCTGAACCGTTCTGGTGATCTCCGCCTTGCGCCGCTCTGCTGCAGCGCGCTGTTCCGGGGTCAGTTCCGGTTCGTCATCCTCCGGCTCCGGCGGCTCCGTGGCCTGGGGCAGCTGCGCGGCTTTGGGTTCCTGCACCGCCTTTTCCGGCATTTCCGGCGCGGCGGCTGCTTCAGCCGGTTCGGCCACAGCGGCAGGTTCCGGCGTTTGCGGTTTTTCCGGCGCTTCCGGGGGTTCCGGCTGGGGCTCAGCATATTGCTGCGGTTTTGCTTCCGGCTTGGGGGCAGCCTTTTTGCGGCGGCGTTTGCCGCCTGCCTGCCCGCTGCGCGGCGCTTTGGGCTTGGCTGCCACCTGTTCCGGGGCGGCAGCTTCGGTCTGCTCGGCTTGTTCCGCCTGCGTTTTTGGTTCTTGCGGGGATTTTGTATTTTGGGGTTCGCTTTTTTGTTTTTGCGTGCCCGTTTTGCGGTGCGCAGTATTGCTATTGCTGGCATGGGGTTTGGCCATCCTGCCTCGTCCCGTGCCTGAAGCGGTTTTGCCCTGCGTGCGCTGCCCGCCCCTGGCTTTGGGCTTTGGCTGCTGCGCCGGCTCCATCGCAGTCTGTGTTACCTTCTCTTCGTCCATCGCTTTCTCCACCAACATTTGCGATTTATCGTTGCTCTAACTCTATTTTGTTACATTGTTTCGCGGTACAAAAGGCCGCTGCTGCCCGTCAGGGCGGCAGCAGGGTCAACGGACTTGCTGCCAATGCGCAGCTCCCAGATCAGGGTATGCTCCTCACTGGTGGTGCCCAGTTCTTCGCCGCGGGCAAGGCTCTGCCCACGCTGCACCTTTACGGCATCCAGCCCAAACAGATAGCTCTTAACCCCGCAGCCATGGTCAATCACCACGGTGCCGCCGGTCAGCGCCAGCGTTCCGGCGTACACCACAGTACCCGCCTGCGGTGCCGTAACGGCGGTACCCGCTGCGGCGTTATAATTGATGCCAGTTGCCCGGCCGGTAATGGTTCCATCGGTGCGCAGCCGCGCGCCGTAATCCGCCAGAATCGCACTGGGCACCGGCGAGGCAAAATTGCCCTGCCACAGCTTTTCGCTGCTGCCCTGTGTGTAAAGGGGCCAGATCGCATTTTTATATTCCGTTGCTGCGCCCGGTATGTCTGCCTCGGCGGCCACATCCACGGTTTTGGCCTCGCTCTGCATCACGTTCAGGGTCAGCTCCTGGGTCAGGCTGCCGCAGGTCACGGTCAGGGTATGGGGGCCGCCCTCGGCATTATAGGTTACCGGGATATAGCCCATATACCCACCGGTCACCGGGCGGAACCATACATCCCCCAGGTCGGTTTCCACGGCCGGCTCGCTGCCATCCAGAATGCCGGTAATGACCAGTGCCGCCACGCCGCCCTGGCTGACGCGCTCACTGCTGAGCACCGCCTTGGGCTGGATGTTCATGGTATAAGATGCACAGTACCGGTACCAGCCGGTGGCATCGCCGGGGTCCGCTGTGTTGCGGTAAGCGGTCAGGGTCAGCTCATAGCTGCCATTTTTGGGGTAAGCATACATCGCAAAGGCAGCGGCATCCCCCTGCACCACAACGCTGCCGGCCGAATCTTTCAGCGTAAGGGTCGTGCGCTGCGCCCAGTCCGGCAAAACCAGCTCCGGGGCAGCTTCCGTCATTTCGCCCAGCTTTTGCACCGTCAGGGTGCTGGGCTGTTCAAACGTGCGGTTCAGCACATTGCCCAGCACCGGCACACTCCAGTCATAGCCGATCGGTTCCAGTTCCGTATCGCCCAAAGTGGGGTGCTGCGCGGGAAGTTTGTCATCGCCCGTCATAGCGTACATGGCGTACCCGGCGCCGCCCAGCAGCACCGCCAGCATAACCACCACCATAACCAGCCACAGCAAGAGCTTTTTCATGGCGTTCCCTTTCCTTGGCACAGCAGAAAAATCGAAATTCAGTCTGATTTTATAGTCACTGCCATCATTTTTCTTATTTTCAGCAGCGCCTTATGGTTTATCTGAGCCTTTTTATCATTTAATAAGTATCACTACTGATTGCAAGAAACACGAACAGCCGGGCCGAAGCCCGGCCATTTTCACTTTTCTGCTGGCTGTTCCGGCTTATTCAGCATCGTCAGCAGCCTTTTCTTCGGCGGCTTCTGTCGGTTCATTGTCGATGGGCAGATATTCGTCGTCATCGTCATAATCGTCGCCGTCATCGCTGTACAGCAGGCGCTCGTATTCGTCCAGTTCCTTTTCGCGGCGGCGCAGGTAGAGCGCAGCGGCAGTCAGGGCACCGGCAGCAGCAAACAAAAACGCCAGAATGGCGCCAAAAGTGGATTTCTTCATCATAATACTTTTCCTCCGCGTATTCTAAAAGGGATGGGTCTGTAAAATATTATACCCGATTAACCGGGTGAATACAATCTTTCCCTTGTAAATTTTTCACACAAAAAGGTTCAGGTATCAAGGTGATACCGCACCATTCTCCGCAGCATGGTCTCCGGAAAATTTCTTCACCTGCCAAAAGCCATGCCACTCTGATTGCTTTTATTCCGGCTGCCACTGGCGCATAATGCCCGCAAATGCGCTTGGTACCGCGTATTCCCCGTTCAGCTCCGCGCGGCTGGCCCAGACACAGCCCTCCGGCGCCGGGCCTGCGGCTGTGCCGCAAAACCCGCTGATCTGCCAGATGCGATGGGTGAACACATGGCGGGTGCTTTGCAGCGGGGCCTGCCACTGCACACAAAGGCCAATGGCGCGCAACGCGGCGTCCAGCTCCGGTTGGGTCATGGCGGTACCCTCAAAGGCAAGGGGCTGCCACAGCCCGGCCAGCAGCCCTTTGGACGGGCGGCGCTGCAAAAGCACGCCCTGCGGCCCGGTGATCAACGCGGCCGTGACCGGCACCAGCGTTTTTTCCGGCTTAGCCGTTTTGACCGGAAGCTGTTCGGCCCGGCCTGCAGCGCGGCCCTTGCACTGAGCAGCCAGCGGGCAGACCTCGCACTTTGGCGCACCGTTGGGCAGGCAGACCAGCGCCCCCAGTTCCATCAACGCCTCGTTATAAGGGCCGGGGCGTTCCTTGGGCATTTCTTCCAGCACACGGGCTGTGAACTCGCGCTTGGCGGCAGGTTTGGTAATATCGGCAGAGTTATTATCCAGCCGGGCAAATACCCGCAGCACGTTGCCGTCCACCGCCGGGGCTGGGATGCCAAATGCAATGGAGGCAATAGCCCCAGCCGTGTAATCCCCGATGCCGGGCAGAGCGCGCAGGGCGGCATAATCTGCGGGAAGCTGGCCGCCGTACTGCCGGCAGACGATCTGCGCCGCCTTTTGCATGTTGGCCACCCGGCTGTAATACCCCAGCCCCTGCCACAGCTTGCGCAGCTTGTCCGGGTCGCAGGCGGCAAGGGCGGCGGGGTCCGGCAGTTCGGCCACAAAACGCTCGTAATAGGGCAGCGCCGCCGAGACGCGGGTCTGCTGGAGCATGATCTCGCTGACCCAGATATGATATGCCGAAGGCTCCTGCCGGAAAGGCAGGAGCCTTCGATTCAGTTCAAACCATTGGATCAGCGGTTCGCTGACCGCCCCCATTAAAAACCGCCGCAGGTGCGCGGGAAGGCAATGACGTCACGGATGTTGGGGATGCCGGTGACATACATCAGCAGGCGCTCAAAGCCCAGGCCGTAACCGGCATGCTTTACGCTGCCAAAACGGCGCAGGTCCAGGTACCAGTCATAATCTTCGCGCTTCAGGCCCAGTTCATCCAGGCGGGCCAGCAGCACATCCAGGCGCTCCTCACGCTGGGAACCGCCGATCAGCTCGCCAATGCCGGGCACCAGCATATCGGCGGCGGCAACCGTCTTGCCGTCCTCGTTCATGCGCATATAGAATGCCTTGATCTCTTTGGGGTAATCGGTAACAAACACAGGCTTTTTGAACACCTGCTCGGTCAGGTAGCGCTCGTGCTCGGTCTGCAGGTCAATGCCCCAGCTTACTTTATACTGGAAGTTGTCATCGTTCTTTTTCAGCAGTTCGATGGCATCGGTGTAGCTCACGCGGGCAAAATCGCTGTTGGCAACCAGCTCCAGACGCTCGATCAGGCCCTTATCAAAGAACTGGTTGAAGAATGCCAGCTCGTCCGGGCAGTTATCCAGCAGGTAGCGGATGACATACTTGGTCATGGCCTCGGCGGTGTCCATGTAGGTATTCAGGTCAGCAAATGCCATTTCCGGCTCAATCATCCAGAACTCTGCGGCATGGCGGGTATCATAGCTCTTCTCTGCGCGGAAGGTGGGGCCAAAGGTGTAAACCTTGCCCAGGGCCATTGCCATGGCCTCGGCTTCCAGCTGGCCGGAAACCGTCAGGTTGACCGGGCGCTTGAAGAAGTCCTTGCTGTAATCCACCTTGCCGTCCTCGGTCTTGGGCACATCGTTCAGGTCCAGGGTAGTAACCTGGAACATCTCGCCTGCGCCTTCGCAGTCAGAACCGGTAAAGATGGGGGTGTGTACATAGGTAAAGCCGTTCTTGTGGAAGAACTCATGCAGGGCATAAGCGGCCTGGCCGCGCACACGGAACGCAGCGTTAAAGGTGTTGGTGCGGGGGCGCAGGTGGGTCAGGGTGCGCAGGTAATCCATGCCCATCTTGTTTTTCTGCAGCGGGTAATCGCTGCCGCAGGTGCCCAGCACCGTAACGGTATCGGCGTTGATCTCAAACGGCTGCTTAGCGTTGGGGTCAGCACCAGGGTGCCGGTCACTTCAAAGCTGGTGTACAGGCCGGATTTTGCAACCTCGGCATAGTTTTCCAGCTTGTCCGCTTGGAAAACGATCTGCACGGGCTTATAGCAGCTGCCGTCTGCCAGAGAGATAAAACCGATCTTTTTAGAATCGCGCACGGTTTTTGCCCAGCCGCAGACAGTAACTTTGGTACCATCCGCCGGGGTAGCCTTATAGAGCGATGCAATTTCAACTCGTTCCATGTGTTCCCACTCCTAAAATGCAAATGTAGGGGGTGTATCTGAAAACAAAGAAAATGACGACTATTTCGCAAGCACATGCCGGATTCAAGGCAAAAGGCCGCAGGAATCCTTTGTGGATTCCAAGGCTTTTTAACGCGGAATCCGGCTGCGATTGTAGAAATAGGCTAAATTTTCGACTTTTCAGTTACACCTAGATAAATTGTATTATAACGTGTGATGCTTAAAAAGTAAAGCGCTTGTTATTTGCGGCGCTTTTTGCTCTTTTGCGCAGGGCCGGCACGGCCCAGATGGCCGCCAGCAGCACCACTCCTGCCGCACTGAGCGCTGCCCCCCGCGGTAAGACCGGGCGTTTTGTAGGTAAACGCCACCGTATGGCTGCCGGGTTCCAGCGCCACGCCGAGGAAAGCCGTATCTGCCCGCAGCACTTGGGCCGGGGTACCGTCCACCGTCACGCTCCAACCAGTAGAATACGGCAGCTGCACCACCAGCACGCTGCTGCGGGTGGTGGTGATTTCTCCACCCAGGCTGTTGGTGCCAAGGGTCACATTCTGCAGGTTTTCGGCCCCAAGGTTCTCCGCACGGGCCGCAACGGTATCCAGCTTCTGGCATTCCACCGCCAGGCGGTCAAACTGGTAATAGCCTGCAAAGGGCAGTACAATCGTGATCTGCTGCAAGGGTTCATCACTGGTGCCAAAGTTATACACAAAGTCATGCCGGCCGCAGTAATACTGGCTGTTGGGGCGGTTATACTCAATGCGGCCCTCACCAATGTTGCTGAGCAGGCGCAGATAGACACTGTCCTTGCGCCAGAAATGCGCATACTGCTTTTGCAGGTTGCGGCGGTCATGGGCGCTCATGGCGCTCAGTTCTTCTTCGCTCATCGCATCCAGCGGGCTGGTGGCCGTGTACTGCACGCCCTGCACCACAAAGGCGGTCTCACAATCCGCCACCGGCTGGGCAATGGTCAGGGTAATGCGCCCGCCGTCCTGCGGGGCATAGTAGGTGGTTTCATCCAGCTGCTGCACGCCGTCCAGCTCCATTTCGGCTGCGGGGCTTACCGTATCGCCGGTCAATTCCGCTTCGGGCAGCAGGCCGGTTTCTTCCAGCACTACGCCGTCCAGCAGGGCATCCTGCTTTTGCAGCGGGTCAGGGCGTCATAGGTTTCGCGGCTGATCTGGTTTTGCGCCGTATAGCCGATGGGCAGCGCCGCCGTATTGGGGTAAACCGCAACCGTGCTGCCGCCGATTTCCGCTGCCTGCACGGCCTGGCTGTCAAATAAGGCGGGCAGCGCCCCGGTGGAATCCGGTGCGCAGAGAGCGTATTTCACACTGAACAACGTTTCCAGCGGGTGCGGTTCTGCAGCCCGCGGTAATCATATTCCACCGGGGTGTTCTGCCCCAGTTCCCGGAACAGGCTGGAAAGGTAGCTGTTGTTCAGGCTGAAAAAGTACCCGGTGCCATACACATCCAGCAGCATGGGGCTGTTGATCGGCTCGTTCACCAGCGAGTCATACCGCCAGTAGCTTTGGTCCTCCATCAGATGCAGGGTCACGGCGGGGTTGTCCTGCACGGTGGTGCTCCAGGCGTAACCGGCGGGGCGGTACTCGTTCACGGCATCGGCTTCCTCAATGCCATAGTAGCCGCCAAGGTTCATCACCACGCCAAGGCAGCAGCCCGCCAGTAAAACAGCCTGCACACCGCGGCGGCTGACACCATCTGCCGCCAGCACAAACACGGCCAGCAGCACCAGCAGCAGCGCGCCCAACAGGGCGGTCTCCGTGCGGCCCTGCTTGACGCAGAACGCCACCACGCAGTAAACCGCCAGCAACGCAAACAGGTTGCGCTTTTCTTTCGGCTCAAACGCCGTTATGCCGGGGCAGACCCGCGCCAGGATAAAGGCTTCCAGCATGGTGAACGCCCACACCCAGCGGTTGGAAACGTAAGAAATCCCGTTCAACACACTGCCCGCCTGCGGCACCAGCAGCAGGGCCAGCAGACCCAGCCACGCGCACTTGAGCACGGTGTTCTGCCGCGGCTTGGCAAACAGCACCAGCACACCCAAAAACGCCGCCGAGGTCACCCCCGCATAGGTAGAGTAAGCATCATACCCCATGCCGGTGGTCATGTTGGCCAGCAGTTCAAAAAAGCGGTAGAACGGGTAAGGCGCGGTTTCCCGCGTTAAGCCAAAGCGAGCGCTGCCGAACAGCTCCCGCGCGGTGGGCAGCAGGGTGACGGCTGAAATTGCAATGCCCACCAGCGCAAACCCGATGAACTTTGCCAGCAGCGGCGGCAGGGTGCGCAGGTTTTTGGCCCCGTACCGCTTGCTATACACCGCAATGGCGTACAGCACCAGTAGCACCGCAGCCATATAAAAGAACAAAAAGTTGGAGAGTGCCGTCAGCGCAATGGCGGCAATGTACAAAACCGGGCTGCGGCCCTCAAATAGATCATCCGCTCCCAGCAGCATCAGGGGGAAGCAATACATCGGCACCAGGAACACCGGTTCGATCAGCCCTGCCTGGATGGGCCACGCACTGAACACATAGGCCAGCGCACCCAGCAGGGTGCCAAAGCGGCTGTTGCCATGGCGGCGGCTGAACGCCATAAAGGCCAGTCCCGCCAGGTAGAGCCGCAGCACGATCAGGCCCTCCAGCAGCTGCTCGGTCCACCGGCCGGGCGCAAAGGCTGCCAGCAGGTCCAGCGGGTCACCCAGGCCGTAATAGCTCAGCGTGGTAATGATATCCGCACCGTAACCGATGGAAAAATCCCAGGTGGGCACCGCCGCGCCGGTCAGCACACAGCGCGCGACCTGCCGCAGCCAGCGGCCATAATAGACCAGAAACGGGTAATGCTGCTTGAGGGTATCGCCATATTGGATAAAGCTCTGCCCGTTCAGCGCAAAAATAGCAGCCCAGATGCCCATCAACAGGGCAAACAGCGCCGTATAAGCCAGCACCAGCGCCCCGCGGCCCTGCCTGCGGCCCGGTGCGTGGATCAGGATGGTGTTCTGCATGGTATCCTCCTGCGGGGCGGGTGGTGTTCCACCCCGGTTTTTATGGCAGTCCCGCATCGTTCCGGATGCCGTCCGTCGGGAATCATGCGGTGCCGCTTTATCTTTGTCCAGTATATTCTATTTTGTTTTGCGTTGCAAGGGCGTTTTGCCGCGGTTACACGCTGCCGTCAAACAGGGCTGCCAGTGCCTTGGCCGCGTACTGCCCGGCCCGTACTGCCTGCTGCACCGTGTTGGCGTGGCCGCCTATTTCGATCAGCAGCGCACCGGGGCTGACATCCTGATTATAGAACCGGTACCCGCACAGGACCGGCCGGGTCAGGCCGGGGTACAGCATTTCCATGCGTTCCTCCCACTTGGCGGCAAAGCAGAGGTTCAGCCGCCAGTTGGGCAGCTGGACGGTGCCGCCGTTATTGCACCCGGCAATGATCATGACCTGTGCAGTCGGCTGGCCGTCCAGCGTTGTCAGGGGCGCACACGGGCATCGCCGCTTTCCATCGCATCGCGGTGTACATCCAGCACCACTTTGATGCTGGGGTATTCTTCCAGGTAGCGCCGCGCTGTCTGGGCGCTGCGGGCGTAACTTTCGGTGTAGCTGGGGGAATCATGCAGGGTGGTATCGTGCAGGGTGGTGATCCCGGCATCGTTTAGCACTTTGGTCATTGCCTCCCCCACCGCGCACATGTTCAGGGTGGTATCTTTGGTGCGGGCGGTAAAGTCGGGGTCATACACCGGGGTGTCCCAGGTCTGGTAGGTTTCCGTTGCGTGGGTGTGCAGGATCAGCACCTGCGGGTCCGGGCTGCCGGGGGTAACGGTAAAGGACAGCGCTCCCTGCGCCGCGGAGGCAATGGTTGAATCTGGTTCATCCGTTGCATTTTTGATACTGCCCGCCGCAAGGGCAATATATCCCTGCCCGCTGCCCTGGCCGAAAGTCCGGTCAAGGATGGGCGCTGTCGTCTGCACCCCCGGCGGTATGGTAATGGTTGGGGCCGGGGTGGCTTCCGGTTCCGGGGTGGGCTGCGGTGTGGGGCTGGGAGTTGGCTGGGCGGATGGTTCCGGGGTGGGCTGCGGCGGTGATTCCGATGATTCTGCCAGGGCGGCAGCTGGCTGGGCCTGCGGAGGTTCCACCCCTGCCTGCTGCCAGAGCGTGAACGCCGCGCCGGGCGAACAAAACAGCAGGGCCAGAACCCTGCCGCCGGGCACCACACGCAACGCCAGGGCGCTGCCCGCTAACGCCGCGGTGCACAGCAGCGCACCCAGCACACGGCCCGCATTGCGCATGGCAAACACCCCTTGCGGAATAGATATGCCCCCACCGCCGGGCAATATGCCCCCAGCCACGCCTGCCCGCCCCGCAAACATTGCAATATTAGCGCCAAACACGAAAAAAATTTATAAAAACACTTGCAACCGGCCAAAATATATGCTAGTATAATTTGTACTGTTATGGGTAAACCAAGGAGGTGGAACGAATGCCTAATATTAAATCTCAGAAAGACCGCGTTGCTCAGTCCAAGAAAGAGGCTGCACACAACAAGGCCATCAAGTCCAACCTGAAAACAGTTGTCAAGAAGGCAGACGCTGCCATCGACAGCAATGCCGAGAACAAGGACGCCGCCATCAAGGTCGCTGTTTCTGCTCTGGACGCTGCCAAGAACAAGGGTGTCATTCACAAGAACACTGCCGCCCGCAAGATCAGCCGCATGGCTAAGCGCAACAACAAGGCCGCTGCTGCAGAATAAGATTGCATGAACAATGCCCGCCGGTTTTTATCGGCGGGCATTTTCATTTGTATATTGGTTCTTGGCACATATTCGCCGGTTTAATTCTGGTCCTTGCTTTTGCCCACCAGCGCGGCCAGCAGGGCAAACACCAAACTGGCGGTAATTCCACCTGCCGCTGCGCCAATGCCGCCGGTGAACACACCGGGCAGCCCAATTTCATCCACGGCCTTCACCACACCCTGGGCCAACAGATGCCCGAACCCCAGCAGCGGCACACTGGCCCCGGCCCCGGCCAGCTTTACCAGCGGGTCATACAGGCCAACGGCGCTCAGGATAACACCGGCCACCACATAACCGGTCAGGATGCGGGCGGGGCTCAGCTTGGTGTAATCAATCAGCAGCTGCCCCACCACGCAGATGGCGCCGCCCACCACAAATGCCCACAGATAATTCATGTGTTCCCCTCCTCTTCCGGGCAGCCAAGCTCCACGCAATGCGCAATGCCGGGGATGCTTTCCCCCTGCAAAAAGGTTGTCTGGCTCATCAGCGCCCCGGTGGAAAGAAAGAGCACCCGCCGCCAGCGCCGTTCCACCAGCCCCGGCAGAACATGCGCTGCCAGCACTGCAGCACTGCACCGGCCCCGCTGCCGCCCGCCTGCACATTCTGGGCGGCAACATCATACAGCAGGCATCCGCAGTCCTGGTGGTTCTCCACCGGACAATCAGCTTTGTGCATCAGCTCATGCAGCAGGGTGCTGCCAACTTCACCCAAATCACCGGTAAAAATGGCGTCAAAGTCCTGCTGGGTGGTGCCGGTGTCCGCAAAGTAGTGCAGCAGCGTTTGGGCCGCCGCGGGTGCCATCGCGGCCCCCATGTTGTTGATATCCTTGACCCCTGCATCACACACCCGCCCAATGGTAGCTGAAAGTACCGGCACGCCCGCGGCCCCACTGCCCCGCACCAGGCAGGCCCCGGCAGCGGTAGCAGTCCACTGGGCGGTCGGGGTGCGTTTGCCGCCATATTCCAGCGGGGTGCGGAACTGCCGCTCCGCCGCGCAAAAGTGGCTGCTGCTCATGGCGAGTATTTCATGCGCATAGCCAGCTGCCGCGCAGAGGGCCGCCAGGCACAGCGCTTCCGCCATGGTGGAGCAGGCACCATACAGCCCGGCAAAGGGCACCCCCAGCTGGCGCATGGTGTAATTACTGGCGGTGCACTGGGCCTGCAAGTCCCCCGCGAAGGCAAGCTCCACCTGCTGTTTGGTAATGCCCGCTTTGCGCAGGCAATGGCGGGCGCAGCGCTGCTGCAGCATGCTTTCGGCCTGCTCCCAGCCGGTGCAGCCCTCGGCATCAAAGCCCGCATCCTGCACCAGCTCATCAAAGCCCTGTGCCAGCGGGCCTTCGCTCTCTTTTTTGCCGCCCACGGCGGCCCAGGCCGCCAGCACCGGCGGGTGCGGGAATATTACGGTATCGCCCCTTCGTATCGGCATAACAGGCAATCCCCTTTCCGGTTTGTTTGGGCTTAGTGTGCCGCAGCGGGGCAAAAAATATGCGCAGGGCAGCCAAAGCAGCGCCCTGCGCGATGATTTTGGGGTCAAAACTTATTCATCGCCCAATACACCAGCCCCCACACCCAGGAAGCCAGTGTGCCGAACGCCAGCACCGGGCCCGCGATGGTAAAAATTTTAGCGCCAACGCCCGTTATCCAGCCTTCGGCCTTGAACTCCACCGCCGGGCTGACCACTGAGTTGGCAAACCCGGTAATAGGTACCAGCGTCCCGGCCCCGGCCTTGGCGGCCAGCTTTTGGTACCAGCCCGGCACCGTAGTGATGGCGGAAAGCATCACCAGTGTGATGCTGGTCAATGTTCCGGCAAGGTCTTTATCGTACCAGCTCAGGTAGAACTGGCGCAGGGCTTCGCCCAACAGGCAGATGGCCCCGCCCACAAAAAAGGCCCACAGGCAGTCCTTGACGACCGGGCTGGGCGGGTTGGCCCGCTTGACCATGGCGTCATAATTTTTGGGGGCAGCTGCATACGGCACACTTCCTTTTATTTCAGTCTGCCGTTAGCTTTCCCGCCTGCCGTGCCGGTTATGCGCCAAAAAAGTTCACGTTGCCGCGGTAATAGGGTTCCGGCACCATGGTGCGGTACAATTCCTGCAAATCGCGGTGGATTTCTTCATCTTTGGCAAGCCCGCCCGCGGGCAGGCTGTAGATCTGGTACCGCACGCCAAACAGGCGGCTTTCCATAGCAGCGGCGTGGGCACCGGCCCGCAGGTAGAAGCCAATGCGCCGCCTTGCCACTGCCGGTTCTGGCGCTTCGGCGGGGTGTTCGCATTCAATGATCAGGCTCTGCTTGCGCGGGGCGTAATAGGCGGCAAGCTCTTTCAGCACCGCCGTGCCCACACCGCTGCCGCGGTACTGCGGTAAAACAGCAAAATAATCCAGCAGCACATTGCGGCACTGGGGCAGAACCGCCTGCCAGGCATATGCCATCAGGGCACCGGCCTCGTCATAAAACGCCAGCGGCTCATACAGGCCGCGCGTCATCATGCCCTGCACCGAAGCAAAGGGTTTCAGCTCCGATTCCGGGAAATCCCGCACCATCTGGCTGCGGTAAATGCTTTGTGCCTGCTCCACGTTCAGCAGCACGATCTTCATGGCAAACGCCCCTTTCCATTTGTGACAAAATTTAGTATAATAGAAAAAGACCCAACAACGCAAGCAGGAGGATTTTTCCTATGGAATGGACCGATATCCAAATTACCGTACCGCAGCAGTATGCCGAAACCGCCGAAGCGATTGCTACCATGGTATCCAACGGCGGCATTTATATTGAGGACTACCGCGACCTGGAACAGCAGGCATGGGAGATCGCCCATGTGGACCTGATCGAGCAGGACCTGCTGGATCAACCGCGCGATATTGTAAAGGTGCACATGTACCTGGCCCCGGACGAAAACCCGGCCGAGATCCTGCCCCTGTTCAAAGAGCGGCTGGAAGCCAGCGGCGTGGAGTACAAGCTGGAAACCAGCGGCATTGAACAGGAAGACTGGCAGAACGCCTGGAAGAAATATTACCACGCCATGGACATTGGCCAGCGCCTAGCCATTGTACCCGGCTGGGAAACCTATGATACTGACCGAATTGTGATCACGATGGACCCCGGCATGGCCTTTGGCACCGGCACCCACGAAACCACCAGCCTGTGCCTGGAAACGCTGGACAGCATGGTAAAGGGCGGCGAGCGTGTGCTGGATATCGGCACCGGCACCGGCATTCTGGCCATTGCTGCGTTGAAGCTGGGCGCTGCCGAAGCCGAGGGCGTGGATATTGACCCCATGTGCGTGCGCACCGCCGGCGAGAATGCCGAGCGAAACGGCGTGGCCGAGCACTTTACCGTGCTGGTGGGCGATCTTTCTGACAAAGCCAGCGGCAAATACAACATCATCACCGCAAACATTGTGGCGGCGGCTATCTTGTCCCTTGCGCCGCATGTGCCGGTATTGATGGCGCCGGGTGCACGGTTCATTGCTTCCGGCATTATCGATACCCGCAAGGACGAAGTGCTGGCCGGGCTGCGTGCCGCCGGGCTGGAGCCGGTTGAGATCAAAGAAAAGCGCGGCTGGGTTTGCGTGATCTGCAAAAACGCCGCGGAGGTATAAACGCTATGCCGCACCGCTATTTTACCGCCGAAGTTGGCAATGGCCGCGCCGCCCTGAACGGCACCGACGCCCACCACCTGGCTGACGTTATGCGCGCCAAAATTGGTGAGAACGTGATTTTGTGTGACGCCCACGCTGTGGAGTATGTGGGCACCATTACCTCCATCCAGCCAGGCCGGGTGGAGTTTACCGTGACCGAGGGCTACCCCAGCGCCGCAGAGCCCAGTGTTGAAGTAACACTGTTTGCCGGGTACCCCAAGCTGGGCAAGCTGGAAGATACCATCCGCCACAGCGTGGAGCTGGGCGTGACCAATGTTGTGCCTTTTTTCAGCCGCTACTGTGTAGCTGCCCCCAAAAAAGAGGAAGCAAAAAGCGAGCGCTACTGCCGCGTGGCTGTGGAAGCCGCCAAGCAGTGCGGCCGCGGCATTCTGCCCACGGTGGAGCTTCCCCTACCGGATTTTAACGCCGTGTGCGACCGCTTCAAGGACTATGACCTCGTGCTCTTCTTTTACGAGTGCGGCGGTGTTTCGCTGCGGGAAGTTTTCAACAAAGAACCGGGAAACCGTGCAAAACGGATCGCCGTGGTGACCGGCAGCGAGGGCGGTTTTGCCGCCGAGGAAGCTGCCCGCGCTGCCGAATGCGGCGCCGTTACCGTTGGCCTCGGCCCCCGCATCCTCCGCTGTGAAACCGCTCCCCTCGCCGTCCTCTCCGCCGTCATGACATTGACGGGGAACCTGGAATAATACGAAATAAAAATTAAAAAAGAATAAAGAATAATGCTGGTGTGCGTGCCGCGCACGCACATTAAAATAGCTTTGTACCTTCTTTTTTGAGCCGAGCAGCGCGAGGCGGTCCACCTACATTATTCTTTATTCATTATTCTCTATTCATTAAAAATTCTCCCCGCACCCTTATCATATGCCGTAGGCGGCAAAGGGTGCGGGGAGACTTTTATAGTTCGGTTTGCATCAGAATGCTTTTGAGGGTGTTGATGTGAACGGATTCCACGCAGAAATTGCGCACACCAATGCGCATGAAAGCGGGCATGGTTTCCAGGTCTTTCTGCATAATGCCGCACAGGTACAGCGGCACGCCGCGCGTCTGGGCTGCGTGCATCATATCCTGCACCAAACGCAGCACGGCAGGGTTATCGGCGGGGGTGGGCTTTTCCCGCCGGGAAACACCACAGGTATACTGCACCAAATCGTCCAGGTCCACGGCCAAAAAGTCAGCCCCGGCGTCAATGATCTCCCTGCCATCAACGCAGCGGCGGGGATTTCGATCAAGCAGCCAACGGGCAGATTCCCGCAGAACGGCAAACCTTTTTCTTTCAGGCTCTCGTTGCAGCGCTTCATCTGGTCCATGCGGGTGCGCCAGGCATCCACATCGGGGATCATGGGGAACAGCACCTGCAAGGCACCTTCCGGTGCCTCCACTGCAGCCTGCATCAGGGCGGAAAGCTGGGTAAGCGCCGTGGTCTCTTCCTCCATCCGTGTCTGCATGCCATCCATCCATTGGCCGCAGTCGTCCGCAGCCCAATCGCAGGTGCGCACGGTAATGGGTTTTCCGCCGCTGTTCTTGATGCATGTTTTATAGGCTTCCACCTGCTGGGCTTCCGTCAGCTCCTTGATTACAACGGATTCCGTGCGCAGCAGTCCAATGCCGGAAGCCCCCGCCTGAATGGCTTTCTGGATGGCCTCCGGTGCGGCGCAGGCTGCACTGGCCAGCAGAACAAACGGCGTGCCGTCCCGCGTGCGGCAGGGGGCCGCAGCCAACGGGTCGGGCAGGGCGTTGCTGTTTTGCAGCTCCTGCCGCCGTGCTTTCACCTGCCGCAGCTGGGCGGCGGTGGGGTCAATGATCAGCTGGGCGTGTTCAGCATCCACCACTGCGCGGCAGCCCGCCGCAGCAGCGGCTACCCCCTTGCCCAGCTGGAATACCGCCGGGATGCCCATGCTGCGCGCCATAATGGCGGCGTGGCTGGTTTCACTGTCCGTTTCCGAGGCAAGCCCTAGGATCATGCCCGGTGCCTGACCAAACAGATCGCTGGGGTAAAACAGCTCTGCCGCCAGGATGCTGGGCTCCGTCAGGTGCAGACGGCGGCTGGGGCGGCCATCCAAAATATCCACCACGCGGCGGCAGGCATCGCACACATCCACGCTGCGCTCCCGGATGTAATCATCATCCACGTTTTTAAGCGGCCTGCAAAAATCTGCTCCGCACGCTCCACGGCGGCAGCGCTGCCGGCACCGGCGGCTATGTAATCGCCAATTTCGTTGGTGAAAGATTCATCCTCCAACAGGGCAATCTGGAACATTAAAATATCGGCATCCTGCCCGCAGGCGTGCTGCTGCAGGCGGTTCAGTTCATCTTTTGCCAGCACAATGGCAGCTTCGTACAGGGCACGCTCCCGGAACGGGTCGCACACAATGCGGTGCAGGCCCGCCGCACCGCGGTCAATGCGAACAACAGGGCCGACTGTTAAGCCATCGGACACCGCCAATCCCTGAAAAGTTTGCATGTTGTCCTCCTTGTTGAACCTTCTTGTCTGTGCAGTCTTACAGGAATTTTGCCGACGGCATTTTGCTTAAAGTATGGCTGACCAGCGCGGTAACAAAGTCTTCCGGCACGGCTGTTGCCATGGCGGCTTCGCCAAGGATATTGCCCTCTTCCCGGCCAAGCAGGGTCTTATAGCGGTCCGCGGGGTCTTTATCGCACTGACCCATAAAAGTCAGGGCCAGCAGTTTGGGGGTATAGGGTACTTCACTCGGCACATTCACCATCTCCGCCGCTAGTTCCAGCGGGGCAATCGCGCCGCGGGTGGGGGCGGTCAAATTTTCGGAGAACGCCGCCGGGTAATGCTTATGCTGGCGGGCCAGTGCTTCGGTCAGCGCCAGGGTCGGCGCGCGGGAGATTGCCGCGCTCAGCTGGGCCTGGTATTCAGCGGCAAAGTCCTGCATAAAGCTGTTTTCATCGGGCAGAATGCCATACGCCGTACCGCCCAGGCGGCCAAATTCCCGCATGGTATCCATATAGCCCAGGGCAATGTTTTTGGCGGCACGCACACCGTCAAAATCAAACAGCGGCCCCAAGTCCCAATGGCTGCGGATGATGCGGGTAGGCAGACCGGTCAGGTTGGGGCGGGTCAGCCCAACGCCATCCACATCCACGCCGATCAGCTCGGTTGCCCCCATTTTGGCGGCCAGCTCCAGCGGCATATTGTCCCGCCAGCCGCCGTCAATGTACTTTACCCCGTCAATCTCATAGGGACGCAGCGCCGGGAAGCAGGCGGAAGAGGCCAGCATATAATCTTTCAGCTGCCCCTGCGGGATATCATCCAGCGTACACTGCACGCTGCGCAGGGTGTTCATTTCGGTAATCACCAAACCGTACTTGATGTGGGATGCCCGGATGGCGTTCTCGTCCATGTACTGGTCAATGGTCTGACCCAGCGGTTCGGTGTTCAGCCCGCCGCCGCGCAGAGTTTCCAACAAGAAATCACGCAGTTCCTCCGGCGTTTTGCCCTCTGGCAGTTCCAGCACGCCATGGTTATCCAGGCTGCGCCACAGGTCTGCCGCTTCGTTCACCTTGCCCATCACAAACAGTGCTGCGTTCAGGCTGCCCACACTGGCACCAGTGATCACATCCGGCAGCCAGCCAAGTTCCATCAGTGCCTGATACACACCAACCTGATAACTTCCCTTTGCGCCGCCGCCCGCAAGCACCAGCCCGCGCACGGTATCATGTTTTTCTGCCATATCCTGCACCTCCCGGTTGTATCCCTCTATCTCAAATTGGTATCACTTATATCAAATGGGTATTACTTTTATGAATCACGCTTATTATAGCATACCCGGCCTGTAAAGCATATATTATTTTGCCGAATTTATTTACCTCCTTGCAACCAGATTCTTAAAAGTGTATCATAAAAACAGCAGAGTTTATTTTTTGATCCCCCTCATACTGGTTTACCTGCTAGATTGGGCAGCACAGTAATCCAATCATTTTTCATCATCTTGCACACTGTGTTCGCCCATTAGGAAAAGGAGTTTATATTTTCATGAAAGATACCGCAAAAAAACCGATCCTTGTCATTATGGCAGCCGGCATGGGCAGCCGGTTCGGTGGCCTGAAGCAGATCGAGGCCGTTGGCCCCGCCGGGGAAGCGATTCTGGATTACAGCCTGTTCGATGCCCACCGCGCCGGGTTTGAAACGGTCGTGTTCATCATCAAGCATGCAATCGAAGACGCGTTCAAATCCACTGTGGGTGCCCGCGCCGAAAAGGCCGGGCTAAATGTGCGCTATGCGTATCAGGAGCTGGATATTCTGCCGGAAGGTTTTACCGTGCCGGAGGGCCGCATCAAGCCGTGGGGCACCGCCCATGCCATTTTGTCTGCTGCCGATGCGATTGATGCGCCGTTCGCTGTCATCAATGCCGATGATTATTACGGCCGCACCTGCTTTGAGCTGATCTACAATTACCTGAGCGCCGGGCACACCGGCCCGAAATATCCTTGGGTGATGGTGGGGTATCTTTTGGGCAACACGGTCAGCACCAACGGTTCCGTCAGCCGTGGTGTCTGCGTAACAGATGCTGACGGAAATCTTGACACGGTAACGGAGCGCACCCGCATTGAAACTTATGATAGCGGTATCCATTACACGGAAGACGGCGGCGAGACCTGGGTGGACCTGCCCGCGGATACGGTCGTTTCGATGAACATGTGGGGTTTTACCCCGGATTTCATCACCGAGGCCAAAGCCGGGTTTGTAGATTTTCTGCGCAGCAGCCTGCCGGGCAACCCGCTCAAGTGCGAGTATTACCTGCCCACCGTGGTAACGGAAGCGCTGGAAACCGGCAAAGCGGAAGTAAAGGTGCTGACCACCCCGGACAAGTGGCACGGCATTACCTACCGTGAGGACAAACCGGAGCTGGTTGCCGCCCTGGCCGCCATGCACGCCAGCGGTTTTTACCCGAAAGAGCGGCTGTTTTAATTACGGGGGATTTTTCAGCCTTTCTTGAACGAAAGGCTTCGGCGTAAGGACTTTAGGCAATACCGCATAATTCTAAGTGCCGATACGGCGAGCGAGGTGCGGCAGCTGCTAGGCCAAAAGCGCAGATAATACTGGATGCTGCAAGGTGAGCGCCGCCAGTGGCGGAAACAGCGAACCGAAGCAGGGGCAGCGGTCGCAGAGTGCGAGGGGCTTTTGCCCCCGAAGCACGATGCGGGTACCGCAACCCGACATTATCGAGCATTTTGGCAACGCAGATGCCGTGCCGCAGCCGTCGGAGCGGTGCTTAAGCCGTAAGGCGGAATTGTGCGGTGTTGCCTTAAATAAATTCGCCCTCTTTACTACCTTACAAAATACTTTTCTTGAACCATTTGAAACGCTTCTAACGCTTTTATTGATATTTTTCATTTGCCGAATATTCTTATCATCCCCTATCTCCCCTTTTCCCCTCAAACCAAAAACATCCCCGTTCCCTGCCGGTTTCACCCGGCAAAGGGAACGGGGATGCTTTTTACAGATTCAAACCCAATCAGCCATCACGCTGCATCAAGCAGGCTCACCGGCAACGGCGGGCTGGCCATCAACCCAATGGATAACCTTCTTGGGGCACTTGGTAACGCAGGTGCCGCAGGAGGAGCACTTGGCGTAATCGATAACAGCAACATTGTTGACCAGGGTAACGGCCTGCTGCGGGCAGTTGCGCACGCACATGCCGCAGGCAATGCAGCCTGCCTTGCAGGCTTTCATCACAGCGGGGCCCTTGTCCTTGTTGGAGCACAGCACCGCGGGCTGCGGGGCCATCGGCTTCAGGCTGATGACATGGTGCGGGCAGGCTGCCACACAGGCGGAGCAGCCGGTGCACTTTTCGCGGTCCACAACAGCGCTGCCGTTTACCACATGGATAGCGTCAAATTGGCAGGCGCGGGTGCAGTCGCCATAGCCCAGGCAGCCAAATGCACAGGCGCTGGGACCGCCGGCAATGGCAGCAGCAGCGGCACAGGTGGGAATGCCGTGGTATTCAAAGCGGGTGCCACAGTTGCCGTTGCCGCCGTTGCAGTTTACAACAGCGTGCAGGGCCGGGCCGCTGGCGCTCTCAGTGCCCATAATGGCGTTGACAGCCTCGGTGGCTTTGGCACCGCCGGGGGCGCACTTATTGGTGGGTGCGCCGTTTTCAACAATCGCTTTTGCATAGTCAGCACAGCCGGCATAGCCGCAGCCGCCGCAGTTGGCGCCTGCAAGGCATTCGGTGATCTGCGCAATGCGCGGGTCTTCGTACACAGCCATAAACTTGGAAGCCAGCACCAGAATAATGCCGCCCGCCAAGCCCAGAACAACAAGCACGATGACGGCGAAGGCAATACTATTCATCGATTTCTCCCCCTTACATCAGTGCGGCGATGATGTTTTCTACCAGACCGCCAAAGCCCATAAAGCTCATGGCAGTAATGGCAGCAGACACCAGCGTGATAGGCAGGCCCTTAAAGCTTTCCGGCGGGTTGGAGCGCTCCACGCGCTGGCGAACGCCGCAGAACAGCAGCATGGCAACCAGGAAGCCCACACCTGCACCGGCGGCGCAGATCAAAGCCTCGGCATAAGCCATACCAAAGCCCTGTGCCTCATAAACCTTGGTGTAATCCTGCACAGCCAGGATGGTCACGCCCAACACACAGCAGTTGGTAGTGATCAGCGGCAGGTACACGCCAAGGGACTGATACAGTGCATGAACGTAACGCTTCAGCACAATTTCGATCAGCTGGACCAACACAGCGATGACCAGAATAAAGATGACCGTCTGCATATAGCCCAGGCCGTTGGCATCCAGCAAAAAAGATCTGCAGCGGGAAGGTAACAGCGGTTGCGATCACCATGACTGCAATAACAGCCGCGCCCATACCAACGGAGGAATCCAGCTTTTTGGAAACGCCCAGGAACGGGCAGATGCCAAGGAACTGGACCAGAACATAGTTATTAACAAGGATCATGCTAAAGAAGATGGTAGCAAAGGTTGCAACAGTCTGGCTCATTCCTTAGCACCCCCTTCCTCGGTTTTTGCTTTGTCGATTTCTTCCAGCATCACATCGCCGCAGGTTTTGCGCTCAATGGGCTTGTTCAGCTTCTTTTCAATGTACACACACAATGCCATCAGGCAGCCGAACACGAAGAAACCGCCGGGGGCCTGGTTCATCAGGCTCATGCGGTCAATGCTTTCCGGGATGATGGTAATTCCCATCCAGGTGCCGTTGCCCAAAATCTCACGCACAGAGGACATGAGCAGCATGGTCAGGATGTAGCCGCAGCCCATGCCCAGGCCATCCAGTGCAGAATCCACAACGCTGTTCTTGCAGGCAAACATCTCGGCACGGCCCAAAATGATACAGTTGACAACGATCAAGGCCAGGAACACGCCCAAAGATTTGTACAGTGCGGGCACATAAGCCTGCAGTACCATCTGAACGATGGTAACGAAGGTTGCAATGATAACAATGTAGCACGGCAGATGCACTTTGGCCGGAATGACCTTGCGCAGTGCCGAAATAACGATGTTAGAGCAAACCAGAACGAACGTCATGGCCAGGCCCATGCCCAAAGCGCCGGATACCGTGGTGGTAACGGCCAGTGCCGAGCAGCAGCCCAGAACCAGGCGCAGAACCGGGTTTTCGCGGATGATGCCGGCGGTAAAAATGCGCCATTTGCTTTGTTTTTCAGCCATTTTAAGCCACCCCCGCAATTTCATTATTGTAGCAGTCGATTGCGCTGTTGATGGCGCTGACAACTGCACGGGAAGAGATGGTAGCGCCGCCGATTGCATCAACGGGGTTGCCAAGCTCTACCTGCTGGGAAGCGCTCCAGCCGACATAACCGCCGTAGAAGCTCTCTTCGCCCGTCTTGGAACCGATACCGGTGGTCTGGGTGGAAGCATCCACAGACAGAGCGGTCAAGGTGCCGGTGGTATCAAATGCAGCGTACACGGTAACCAGGTTGCCGCTGTAGCCTGCTGCGGTGGACTGCACAACAGCCATGCCGTCTGCGGTCTTAACTGCGCCGGTCACATTGGCGGTGGTAACAGTAACATCCTGCAGATCATCCGCCGTGGTGCCCTCCGGCAGAACGGACAGATAGGCCGCCAGGGTCTCAGCCTTGGTGTTGGCTTCAATGATGGGTGCGGTTGCGTCGTTCAGCACAGCCAGCAGCGCGCTGCAGACCAGGCAGATCACAACCAGAACAATGACCGGAAGAACCAGTGCCTTAAAGTTGGATTCCTGTTCCGGAGCCTTTGCATTGTTTTCAGCCATTATTCTTTCCCCCCTTTCGCAGCTTTCTGGGGCTTTTTGTAGCCCAGCGGGGTCTGGTGGCCCCAGGCGTTGAACCACGGGGTCATCAGGTTGCCCAGCAGGATGGCAAAGCTCATGCCTTCGTTCATGCTGGCAAAGTTACGGATCAGGAAGGTGACCAGACCGATGAACACGCCATAGAACAGCTTGCCCTTGGTGGTGAACGGGCTGGTGACGTAGTCGGTTGCCATGTACACAGCGCCAAACAGCAGGCCGCCGGACATGCAGTCCAGCAGGGCAATGTACGGGTCACGGGTAGCCAGCAGGGTCAGAACATACATAGTGCCAACGATGGAAGCCGGGATGGTGAACTCGATGGTGTGGGTAAACAGCAGATAAGCCAGGCCCAGCAGGATGGCGATCACACAGGTTTCGCCCATCATGCCGCCATGGATGCCCAGCAACATATCCACAAAGCTGACGCTGTGCAGGTCAACGGCTGCGTTCAACGGGGTAGCGGATGCCAGGGCGTCCACTGACATATCCGGGTAAACGTAAGCCGTCATGCGGGAGGTAAAGCCCAGGAACAGCACGATACGGCCAACCAGCGCAGGGTTAGCAAAGTTATAGCCCAGACCGCCGAACAGCTGCTTGATGATAACAATAGCAACCAGTGCGCCCACAATGGCAATCCACAGCGGCATGCTGACCGGCATGTTCAAAGCCAAGATCACGCCGGTAACGCAGGCAGAAAGATCCCCCACCGGGTTGGGCTTGTGCATCAGCTTGCAGTACAGGTACTCAAAAACAACACAGGCAAGGGTAGTCACTGCGGTCAGCAGGATCGCACGCATGCCAAAAATCAGCCCCGACGCCACAATGCTGGGTACCAGCGCGATCAGCACGTTGCCCATCAGGCCGCGGGTGGTCGCATTGTCCCGGATATGGGGCGAAGCGGTTACGATCAGACGATCATCCATTCCTTATTTCCCTCCTTTGCGCAGTTCGCCCATGTACCAGGCCTTTGCCAGGCCCATGTTCTGGGCCACAGGGCGCTTGGCCGGGCAGGCAAAGGTGCAGCTGCCGCAGGCCACGCACAGATCCACGCAGCGTGCTTTCAGCGCATCAAAATCTTTTTCGGCAAAGTTTTCCAGAATTTCGACCGGTTCCAAACCCATGGGGCAGGCGGCAATGCAGCGCCCGCAGCGGATGCAGGGGTCAGGCTCCGGCAGGGTGGCCATTTTGCGGCTGAACAGCAGCAGGCCGTTGTTCTGCTTCAATACCGGGTAATCAGCGCTCGGCGAAGCACCGCCCATCATGGGGCCGCCAAAGATGATCTTGCCCAGCTCAACATCCGGCTTAATGCCGCCGCATGCTTCGATCACATCGCGGTACAGAGTGCCGATGGGCACTTCAATGTTCTGCGGCTTGGCAATGGCATCGCCTTCCACGGTAACGCGCTTGGTGGTCAGGGGCACACCGGTCTTCAGGAACTTGCCCAAGGTAGAAACGCTGGTCACGTTCATGATGATACAATGTACGTCTGCAGGCAGGCCCGGTTTGCCGGAAGGACCGATCTGCGGCACTTCACGGCCGGTGCAGGTTTCAACCAGCGTTTTTTCAGCGCCCTGCGGGTAGCGCATGGGCAGCGGCTTGACCGAAATGCCCTGCATATCGCGCACCAGGGAGCACATCAGATCAATGCACTCCGGCTTGTTTCGTTCAATGCCGATGATGCAGTTGGGAATGTTGCAATACTTCATGACGGCAGTAATGCCGGAAAGGATCGTATCACTGCATTCCAGCATCTCGCGCGTATCCGTGGACAGATACGGCTCACACTCAGCTGCGTTGATCAGCAGGGTGTCAATGCCCTCTGCTGCCAGCTTGACATGCGTCGGGAAACCGGCACCGCCAAGGCCAACCAGACCGCAGGCCTGCACAGCTGCCATCAGGCTCTTTTTATCGGTCACAACCGGCGGCACACAGGCCGGGTCAACCGTCTGCTGGCCGTCGGCTGCAATCGCAACCGCCTGGCAGGTAGAACCGTTGACCATGCGGAACGGTGCAACGCCCTCAACTGTGCCCGAAACGCTGGAATAGATATTGGCACTGACAAAGCCGCCGGCTTTGCCGATGAGCGTACCAACACAGACCTGATCGCCTTTTTTGACGACCGGCTCTGCAGGTGCACCAATGTGCATCGACATGGGAATGATCACGTGCGCAGGCGTGGCCATTGTTACGGTAGCCATCCCGGCCGTGCCCTTCTCATGCGGCACTGCGGCACCCTTGGCAGAGCGCTTCAGGGATTTAAACATGGACTCATTTCCCCCATTTCATTGTCTGCCCTGTTATGGAAAGCTCCGGAGCCGGTCATCCCGTCCCCGCTGATCACAGCGATCGCCGATACACCTTTTTATAAAGTCAAACCGTCATTGCCCCCACTGCCAGCCGAATCAAAAAGCTGAGCCGCCGGGCCGATGCCGTTCCATGGCCGCAAAACAAAAACCGCCTGCATTTATCAAATGAAACCCAGGCCGTTTTCAGGCTTTTTGGGGCACACTGCCCCTTTACAAAAGATGTATCCTTTCCCAAAAGGCAAAATAAATACAGTATTATTGTAGCATTTTTGCCGTACAAGTCAAGAAGAAAGGGTCGCAAACCGCAATACAAAGTCGAATGTTTATACTAAAAAGTAAATTCTTTATGGGTTGCTAATACCGCCGCTCTGTTGAGCTTTCCACGGAAAATGCCTGTTGTGTATGTTGTTAATTTTTAGACATAGCGCATTGTTTCCTGTTGTTCCCTAAGGTGTATCTGAAAACAAAGAAAATGACGAATATTTCGCAGACACAAGCAGGATTCAAGTCAAAGAGCCTTGGAATCCTTTGTGGATTCCAAGGCTTTTTTTAACGCAAAATCCCGCTGCGCTTGTAGAAACAGACGATATTTTCGACGTTTCAGATACACCCCATGGATTTTCTGGGTTAAACACGCTGCGGGCTGCCGGTGTTCCCAATCCCCCGCCGCCTTTTGCGCAGCGGTTCATTGCCTGTTTTTGCAGCCAAACCGCTGCGGCAAGCCAGAGCAAAAGCGCATATATTTTGTCATCTCTTGAGTCGCCCTGTATTTTATGCTCGTTGCTTCGTCATTTCCATATTTTATCAAAAAACTTCAAAAACGTGTTGACAAATGCCTGCCAGTCCGCTATAATAACTAAGCGTTGAGGGCAGCGCGAAAGCAAAGCCTCTTAACAAACATGCAATGGGGATTTGCATAATGGTAGTGCGACGGACTCTGACTCCGTTTGTGGGAGTTCGATTCTCTCATCCCCAACCACCGCAGCAGCAAAGTTGCTGCGGATTTTTTTTCGGGGTGTAGCGCAGTTGGTAGCGCGCTTGGTTCGGGACCAAGAGGCCGTGGGTTCGAATCCCGTCACTCCGACCACAAAAAGCTCTTTCACCGTCTGGTGAAAGAGCTTTTTGTTTTTCACGGAGTGACGGGATTCGAACAGCCCGCTCGCCACAGTGGGACACAAACAGTCCAGTGGACTGTTTGCGAGGGTGCGGAGAATCCGCGCCCGTTTGCCGCATAGAGCTCTTTGGACGGTGCCGAGGCAAAACAGTCCGCGGAAAACTCTCAGCGCGCCAACCAGCAAAGCCACTCACGCATCTTTTTTAAGGCAATACTGCACAATTCTAAGTGCCGATACGGCGAGCGAGGCACGGCAGCTGCTAAGCCAAAAGCGCAGATAATACTTTGTGTATTATCGAGCATTTTGGCAACGCAGATGCCGTGCCGTAGCCGCCGGAGCGGTGCTTAAGCCGTCAGGCGGGAATTGTGCGGTGTTGCCTTAAAGATTTTCCCCGCCCTTCTACAAAAATCTGCCAAGAGCATTTTCAGCCCTTGGCAGCGACGTCTTTATTTCACCATCAATAAGTTTTCATCCGGATTTTATTTGGGTATGCCTCATTCAATCGTTTCAAAGCAAACCGTATATCCAAGCTCTTCTACCAAATCGTTGTCAATGATTTTTCTAATGATATTTTTTGCATTTTCAAATGCTTTATATCACTCCGTTCCAGATCAAGGCCGCACTTCCGGTTCAGGCAGCCGCGGCAGTAGCACAGAACTTCAATTTCTTTATTGGTCAGCATAACGCTTACCCCCCCCCATTTTATTTCGAGCAGTCGCTGTTTTTAATCCAGCCTGCCCATTTGTTCTTTCAAATCGGTCTTATTCTGCACAGCGGCTTCAATGGCAGCTGCCAGGGCCGCGGTAATGTCTGCCAGCGGCATGGCCGGGGTACCCGCAGCTTTGCCTTCCAGCTGGCTGGCTGCATACGGCACATGCACAAAGCCCGCCCGTATATGGGGATAACTTTGCACGGTATGCAGCACGGTATACATGACCGCATTGCAGACGTAAGTACCTGCCGTGTAAGACAGCTGGCAGGATAGCCCTTTGCCTGTACCCTGCGCACCATGGCCTTGACCGGCAGCTTGGCAAAATATGCCGGGGCGCCGTCCTGTACCAGCGGTTCGTCCACCGGCTGTGCGCCGTCATTATCCGGGATACGGGCATCCGCCAGGTTGATGGCTACCCGTTCTACACGCAAACCAGCAGCGCCGCCTGCCTGGCCCACATTCAGCACCAGATCCGGCTGGCAAAGTTCGATTTGGCGCACCACTTCTGCGGTGCCGCGGGTAAAGCTTGTCGGGATCTCCCGCTTGATGATCTGCGCCCCGGCAATTTCATCCGGCAGCATTTTAACAGCTTCGTAAGCCGGGTTGATGCTTTCCCCTCCGAACGGGTCAAAGCCTGTAACTAAGACTTTCATTTCACTTTCCCTCTCCTCATCTTTTCAAATTATACCACACGTTTTTTCATTTTTCACTCCTATTTACAAAAATATCCTACTTTATTCAAAAAAATGACCACGCTCGCACTTAGCGTGGTCATTTCATTAACATATGTTACTTTATTTTTCCCTTAGCTGCTCTTCCAGCCCGGCGCGCGGGGTAATATAGACCGTTGTATAATCGTTATACAGCACCATGCCAGGGCGGGCGCCGTTGGCTTTCCAGATGTTGCGCACCTCGGTGGTATCCACCGGCACCTTGGCACCGCCATTCTGGCTGGAGTGCAGCACAGCCAGCTCTGCGGCCTCCTGTTTGGTGGTGTCCGGCACATCCTCGCCGCGGCTCATAACCACCGTATGACTGCCGGGAGCTTTCTGTACATGGAACCAGACATCCTTGCCGCGGGCAGTGTGCAGGGTCAGCTTATCGTTTTGCAGGTTGTTGCGCCCGATCAAAATTTCAAAGCCATCGCTGGAGCGGTAGCGCAGGAAATCCGCCGGTTTCTGTTTGCGTTCCCGCTGCTTATAGTATTTCAGGTAGCCCTGGCTTTTCAGCTCGGCGCGCACTTCGTTCAGGGCCTGCTCGCCGGGGGCAGTCTCCACCTCATACAGAACATTGGCAAGGTATTCGATCTCATCCTCGCCCTCGAGCAGCAGCTTTTTCAGCATCTGGCCGGCGGTCTGCTTCTTTTTATAATCGCGGAAGTATTTCTGCGCGTTCTCGTTGGGTCCAAGGCGGGGGGTCCAGGCGGATGGTCACATCTTCGCCGGTATAGTAGTTTTGCACGGTGGCCTGGCGGTCGCCTTTCTGGATGGCCCACTGGTTGGCCTGCAGCAGCTCGCCGTACAGGCGCAGGGTATCGGCTTTTTCACTCTGGGCCAGTTCCTCCCGCCGGGCGGACTGTTTGCGCACAGCGCGTTCGTACAGGTTATGCACCGCTTTGTACAGCTCGCGGCTCTTCTGCTTCAACCGCTCGGCGCGGTCCTTGGTGGCGTAATAATCCTCCAGCAGCTCGCTGTAGGTGGGGTACTGCGTTAAAATGGCCGCACTGCCGTACTGCTGCGGGATAAAAAGCTGAACTCTACCGGCTTGTTCACACCGTCCGGCTGGGGGATGCGCACCGCCGTGGGGGTGCCGCCTGCAGCGTGTTCATCCTTCAGGTTTTCGATTGCGGCGCACAGGGCCTGCTTCTGCGCTTCGTCCAGGTCACAGGCCAGCAGGGGCGTTTCGCCGCCAAAGGCACGCCACACGGCCTCCCGCGCAACAACGGGGCCGACACCGCCAACCGCTTTGCCCAAAGCAGAAGCCACCGGCAGGTCTTTTTCGCAGGCAGCGGCCACCATGGCGGCGGCGCTGGTTGCCAGAAAATCCGGCTTATTGGGTTTGGGCGGCAGCGTATACGGCAGTCCGGGCAGCAGCTGGCGGATCTCGCTGTCCTCAAAATCCACGCGCTTGAGGGCATCGATGATCTTGCCGCTCTGGATCAGCACCAGGTTGGAGTAACGGCCCATCAGCTCGGCAGCCAGGGTATTGGTTACCAGGTCGCCCATCTCATTGGTGCACAAAAAGTCAAAAAACACAATGCGGTCGCCGGGTTCCATATGCAGCCCTGTCAGACGGCCGCCGGTCAGGTGTTTGCGCAGCAGCATGCAAAAGCCCGGCGGGGTGAGCGGGTTTTCAAAGCTTTCTTTGGTCAGGCAGACACGCGCCGAGCCGCTGCGGGCAGACAGCAGCAGCTTGAACGTCTGGGTGCGAGTGCGCAGGGTCATCAGCACTTCATCCCGCGTCGGCTCAAAAATTTTATCAATTTTGGCATCCAGCAGGGTGCTGTTCAGTTCATTTGCGACCAGCGCAAGGGTCGCGGCATCCAATGCCATGGTGGTACTCCTTTTCTTTTGGGGCAGGGTTTTATGAAAACGACAGCATTCTTCTCACGCGGCAGGATGGGTTCATCCCACCCCATAGTGTTCAGCCGCCGCAGGGGTTACAGGTAGCTGTAAGGGTCAACATCGGCCAGGCTGGGGCCACAGTAACTTCTTTGGGCAGGCGCTCAGTCAGGGCATCCGCCAGGGCAAACACCACCGGGTGTTCCGTTCCCCAGTGCCCGGCAACAACCAGGCCCACGCCTTTCTGCTTTGCCAAAATGGCAATGTGGTGGGCGGCTTCGCCTGTCACCAGGCAGTCTGCGCCCTCGTCAATGGCCTGCTGCAAATAGCTGCCGCCTGCGCCGCTCACTTCGGCCAGCTTTTCTACCGGGTGATCGGCTTCCACAAACTTGCAGTGGGTGTGCAGCATCCGGCTGCAGGTTTCGGCCAGCTGTTGGGCCGTGGTGGGCACGTTCAGCGTGCCGATGCGGCCGCAGTTATCGGCGAAATCACGGCGGTTCTCAATGCGCAGCAGATCTGCCAGCACATCGTTCACACCGCCGGGAGCGGCATCCAGATTGGTGTGCATGCAGATGGCCGAAATGCCGTTTTGCAGCAGCATTGCGGGCACATCCTCCGCCGTCACGCGGCGCAGCGGGTCAAAGATGACCGGGTGGTGGCTTACAATCAGCTCACACCCGCTTTCGGCGGCATCGCGCACCACATCGGCGGTAATATCCAGCGCCGTCATAATGGAGGTGACCGGGCGTCCGGCATCCACCAAAAGGCCCACGTTATCCCAACTGCAAGCCAGCTCCGGCGGGGCGATCTGTTCCAGAATTTCCAGTACCTGCTGTACTTTTACGGCCATAGTCCATCCTCCATTTCCTGTATCAGGGCATCCACCCCATCCGCCTGCGGGCCAGGTGCAAGGCCCAGGCGGTATTTTTTCAGTTTGACCAGCTGCTGTTCACGGTAGGCCTGGGCTTCGGGCTGGCCCTGCGTTTTGCCGCACAGGCAGGCAAGGCCAGTGGGCTCCGCTGCCCGGCCGGTATACTGCGCGTTGATCACGGTATACAGCCGCCCGGCTGCACGGCACAGTGTCTCGCTTTTTAAGGCAAAGCCGCGCTGGGCAAGGCCCTTGCGCAAAACGCTGTGCTTGGTGGCGGGCACAAAAACAAAGTTATACTGTTCGTTCCTCACCCAGGGGCGGCATCCAGGATTTCCAGCACCGTTTCGGCCCCCATGCCGGCAATGATGATCTCCGTTGCCTCCCCCGGCTGCAGCACACTCAAGCCGGAACCGAGGCGGAACTGGATCTTATCCGCCCAGGGGGCGCAGGTCATGCGGGCTTTTTGCAGCGGGCCTTCCCGCAGATCACATGCAAAAACAAGCGGGCAGCAACCGCTGCCCGCCAGCCATGCACTGAGTTTTCCATGGTCACACCCAATATCGGCGGCAATATGGCCGGGCCGCACATAGGCAGCCGCGGCGGCCAGCCGCGCATCCAGGTGCGGCACAGGCTTACAGGTGTGCAAAGTAGTCATTCAGTTCGGCGCACAGTTCGTCGGGGTCCACACCGTGGACAATGCAGGCCTGCTCCACGGTCTCACCATGGGCAGCCATGCAGCCCAGGCAGTGCATACCCGTGTTCAAAAAGATGGGCACGCAGCCCTGGGAAGGATCGTTCTGCAGGATTTCGGCAATGATGGTATTACGGGTAACAGTCATGGTAATGTTCCTTTCTGCATTATACAAAACGTATAAAATGATAATTTATGACGGCATCTGGAAGGTCGCGTACAAACCCGCACCTTGCAGAATGACGAACGATGTCAGGCAGAGCATGGCAAATACCGCCTTGCGCTCTGCGGGCTTTTGCACGGCAAAGGTGCGGTTGTGGTGCACCAGCGCCAGCACCAGCGGCAGCACGGGCAGCCAGTAGCGCCCCTGCAGGCCAAAAATAGTGGTGTAATTGATGGGGGTCCAGTTGAGCGCCGTGACGAACGAAAGGGCAATCACGCAGAGAACAATACCCCAAACGCCCGCTTTGGTGCGGTGGCCCAGAGGTACGGTCTCACCCGCCTGCGGCAGCGCCGCGGCCAGCAAAGCCAGGATAAAGCCAACCCCCAGCACCCAGCTGGCATCCACGGTATACACAATGGGTTCGCCCAGGGCAGTGCCCAGCACGCCCTGCACCCACTGCGCCCCCTGCGCACTGAAAGAGCGCAGCAGCAGTTTGGCCGTGTTGGGCAGGTTGCGGCAGATATACCCGGCGGAATAGGTGTAGATGGAATCGCCGTTTTCCTGAATGGAGCCAACCAGCTGTTCCGGCGTTAAGCCGCCCCACATGTGGGTCAGCTTATACAGCCCAACCGGGATGGCCAACACCACAACCGCGGCAATGGCACCCAAAAAGATTTTCTTCTTTTTTGGGGTCGCGGCGGATCTTCCAGTACAGCAGCGCCAGCAAAGCGGCACCAGCCGCGGCGGCACCACCGGCGCGCAGGATGCCCACGGTATCCACATCGCGGGCTGCATACAAAGCAGCGCCCATATTGACCTGCACCCAGCCGATAGCGGCCAGCACCAGCGCCAGAACTTTGGCAATGGGGCCAACCGGCCAGCGCTTGCCGGGCAAGGCAAGGTTGGCATCGGGAATCATAAAGATCAGCAGCACGGCGGGCAGATAAATTGCCTTGGCCGGGCCGATGAGTGCCGCCAGCACCACAGCAGCCACCGTTTCCGGCCAGCGGGCCGGGCGGGTGCGCAGGGTCAGGCAGAGCGCAGTAAAGCAGAAGAGATACCCCAGCACGGCGGCGTCCGCCGAAAGGCTGCCCGCCAGCTGCAAGGGCTGGGCCAGCAGTGCCACACCGGCAAAAATGCCGCGCAGCCGCTGGGGTGCAATATTGACCGCAGCCGCAACCAATGCCAGGTACAGCGCCAGGTTGCACAGCCGCCCCAACAGCAGCATGCCATGGAAGCCAAGCCCCATCATGCGCGCCAGCGTAATGCCGGCAATCTGACCCAGGTAGAGCGTATTGTTGATGGGGTCCGCCGTTACATAGGTATCGGAGCTGACAGTCGTTTCACCGCTGCAGCCCGCATCTCCCAGGTGTTCCAGCATTTCCTTGTAAGCGTAAATGCCGATATCACCGGTATGATTTTTGAAATAGGGAGCATCGCAGCTGCGCACCAGCAGCATATCATCATCGTCCGCCACCGACCGGCCCAGCAATGTGCTGGACTGGCGGTAGCATTTGGCCAGGTGGGTGTATTCATCGGGGCCGACAAGGGGCGGCGTTAAAAAGGCAAACGCCACGCCCAGCACCGCACCGCACACCAGCACCACCTGCCACAGCTTGGCGCGGTGGGTGAGCAGGATAAAGCCCGCCACCACCGCCGCAAAGGTCAGCACGCCCAGCAGGCGGGAGATCACATGGGACCAGCTGCCGGAATCATTGACGACATACTGCAATGCCGGATGCCCGACGATGGAATCCGTCGTGCCGTTTGCATTCCGGCGGGTCATTTGCTGGCTGGTGTCGGCATCCGTCCAAAGGCCCAGCAGGTGGTACACATCCCAGTCATCGCCGGGGGTATACCACAGGCGCAGGGTCATGTTGGGGTTTGCCAGGTCATAGTCCGCTTCGGCATCGGCTGTGCCGGGGGCGGTATAGGGCGCATCAAACGTGATGGCCGCAAAGGTGTCATCTTTAATGGTAATGCAGTCCAGCTCACCGTTCGCCACGGCGTTGCCATCGGCATCCAGCAGTGCAGCGTACAGGGTGCCCTGCCGGAACGCCCAATTATGGGTGGTCAGATCCAGTCGAACCCCGTAAATGCGCTGCCCGCTTTTGAGCGGAACGGGCAGGTACAACCCGGTTGTGCCGTCATCCTGCGTTGCAGCGTCCGCCGTGGCAGGAATTACAACGGTACGGGTATAATCATCGTTGACGATTTCATACACCGGCTGGTTATCCACCCGCTGGCCAAGGTCAAACCCGGCCCACGCGGCCACAGCGGCGGCAGCCAGCGCCACCAGCAAAGTCAGCCACAGCAGGCGGTGCCGCTTGCAGAAATCTTTGATTTTTTGCATGAAGCCCTCCCCTGCTTTAGGTTGCTTACAGACAGTTTTATTATACATGATGATTGGCGAAAGTGCAATATTAGCCTTACTGCACTTTACTTTTCTCATTTTCCCTCTAGCTTTTAGGCTAGAGAATGATATCATCTATGTAAAAATCACATAAAGAGGTCGTGATATTGCTATAATTAACTGATACAAAAACACCCCCGTCTGCATTACCAGGCGGGGGCATGTTATTGCATTACGAGAAACGGTCGCGCAGGTTCTTGAAGAAGCCCTTGCGCTTTTCGTAGTTATCCTCTTTCATGCTGTCCTCAAAAGCTTTCAGGGCTTCGCGCTGGGCGCGGGTGACCTTTTTAGGGATCTCAACATCGACGATCACATACTGGTCGCCGCGGCCGCGGCCGTTCAGGTACTGGATGCCCTGGCCGCGCAGGCGGAACTTGGTGCCGCTCTGGGTGCCTTCGGGGATATGCTGCACAATGCGGCCATCCACGGTGGGCACCTCAACGTCATCGCCCAGCACAGCCTGGCTGAAGGTGATGGGCACATGGATGGTAACATCGTACCCGTCACGCTCAAACATCGGGTCGGCCTTAACGGTAACATGCACGATCACATCGCCGGCCGGGCCGCCGTTGGAACCGGCATCGCCCTGGCCGCGCAGTGCAATGTTCTGGTCATCATCAATACCAGCGGGGATATTGATCTCCAGGCTCTTGCGCGCGGCGGTCTTGCCGGTGCCGCGGCAGGTCTTGCACGGGTTGCGGATAATGGTGCCGCGGCCGCCGCAGTGGCTGCAGGGCTGCTGGCTCTGCATTACGCCAAAGGGGGTGCGCTGCTGTGTTACAACATAACCACGGCCGCCGCAGTCGGGGCAGGTTTCGGGGCTGGTCCCCTTGGCCGCACCGGTGCCGCCGCAGTCGGGGCAGGTATCCTGGCGGTTGATGGTGATCTTCTTGGAGCAGCCGTGGGCGGCTTCCTCAAAGGTCAGGATCACGCTGGCCTGAATATCATGGCCCTTGCGGGGTGCATTGGCGGTGCGGGTGGAAGAACCGCCGCCAAAGCCGCTGAATCCACCGCCAAAGCCGCCGCCAAAGATATCGCCAAAGATGTCGCCCAGGTCCACGCCGCCAAAACCACCGCCGAACCCGCCTGCACCGCCGCCGTTGGCAGCCGCATAGTTGGGGTCTACGCCGGCAAAGCCGAACTGATCATAGCGCTGGCGTTTCTGCGGGTCGGAAAGCACATCGTTGGCTTCGTTGACCTCTTTGAACTTTTCCTCGGCTTCTTTATCGCCGGGGTTCAGGTCAGGGTGGTACTTTTTGGCAAGTTTGCGGTAGGCGCTCTTGATCTCGGCATCCGTGGCGTTTTTGCCGATGCCCAGCACCTCGTAATAATCTCTTTTTTCTGCCATATGATCACACCTTTATGTGTTGAAGTAAGTTGACTTTTATTCCTTTCCCCTATGGGAACAGCCGGTTCTTTGTCCGTAAGGGCGTACAGCCTGTGCCTGCAAGCGGCAACGTGATTTCACTGCGGGCACACGCTGTGCGCCCCTACGGACGGGACGCAGCTTTGTGGGCTTAACCCCACAATGGCCGCCGCCGGAATTGCCTGGCGGCGGCCTTTTGGGTTACAGGGATGTTCCCCTGTTTATTCTGTTATCTTACACCTCGTGGAAGTCAGCGTCAACAGCACCGTCATCCTTCGGGGCGGAACCGGCATTGCCCGTGGGGCCCTGCTGGGCGTCAGCGCCCGGCTGCTGGCCCTGCTGGGCAGCCTGCTGGTAAACCTTCTCGCTGATGGCGTAGAAAGCCTTCTGCAGGTCGTCCTGCTTTGCCTTGATGGCCTCAATATCGGTGCCCTTCAGGGCTTCCTTCAGGGCGTTCAGCTTAGCTTCGCACTCGCTCTTCTCGGACGGAGAAACCTTGTCGCCCAGCTCGCCCAAAGCCTTTTCGGTCTGGAACACCATCTGGTCGGCGTTGTTGCGGGCATCAACATCTTCGCGGCGCTTCTTATCCTCAGCAGCATACTGCTCGGCATCCTTAACGGCCTTGTCGATGTCATCCTTGCTCATGTTGGTGGAAGCAGTGATGGTAATGCTCTGCTCCTTGCCGGTGCCAAGGTCCTTAGCGCTTACATGCACAATGCCGTTGGCATCGATATCAAAGGTAACTTCGATCTGGGGCACGCCGCGCGGAGCCGGAGCGATGCCATCCAGGTGGAAGGTACCCAGGCTCTTGTTGTCGCGGGCAAACTCACGTTCGCCCTGCAGAACGTTGACTTCAACGCTGGGCTGGTTGTCAGCAGCAGTGGAGAAGATCTGGCTCTTCTTGGTGGGGATGGTGGTGTTGCGCTCAATGATCTTGGTGCAAACGCCGCCCAGAGTCTCAATGCCCAGGCTCAACGGGGTAACATCCAGCAACAGCAGACCCTTAACGTCGCCCTGCAGAACACCGCCCTGGATGGAAGCGCCGACAGCAACACATTCATCGGGGTTGATGCCCTTGAACGGCTCGCAGTTCAGTTCCTTCTTGACAGCGTCATAGACAGCGGGGATACGGGTGGAGCCACCGACCATCAGGACCTTAGCCAGGTCAGAAGCCTTCAGGCCTGCATCAGCCAGAGCCTTGCCGACAGGGGTCATGGTGCGGTCAACCAGATCAGCGGTCAGTTCATTGAACTTTGCGCGGGTCAGGGTCATATCCAAGTGCTTGGGGCCGTTGGCGTCAGCGGTGATGAACGGCAGGTTGATGTTGGTGGAAGTGGCGCTGGACAACTCGATCTTTGCCTTTTCAGCAGCTTCCTTCAAGCGCTGTGCAGCCATCTTATCCTTGCGCAGGTCGATGTTGTTTTCCTTCTGGAAATCCTCAGCCATCCAGTCGATGATGCGCTGGTCGAAGTCATCGCCGCCCAGGTGGGTATCACCATTGGTAGCCAGAACTTCAGTAACGCCATCGCCCATCTCGATGATGGAAACATCGAACGTACCACCGCCCAGGTCGTAAACCATGATCTTCTGGTCGGATTCCTTATCAATGCCGTAAGCCAGAGAAGCTGCGGTCGGCTCGTTGATGATACGCTTTACGTTCAGACCAGCAATGGTACCGGCGTTCTTGGTTGCCTGACGCTGGCTGTCGTTGAAGTAAGCGGGAACGGTGATGACAGCCTCGGTAACGGGCTCGCCCAGGTAAGCTTCGGCATCAGCCTTCAGCTTTGCCAGGATCATAGCGCTGATCTCTTCGGGGGTGTAATCCTTGCCGCCGGCGTGAACCTTTTCGGCAGTGCCCATCTTACGCTTGATGGAGGAGATGGTGTTTTCGGGGTTGGTGATAGCCTGACGCTTTGCAACCTGGCCTACCAGACGCTCGCCGGTTTTGGTAAAGCCGACAACAGACGGGGTGGTACGGGCACCCTCAGCGTTAGGGATAACAACGGGCTCGCCGCCCTCCATAACAGCTACGCAGCTGTTGGTAGTACCAAGGTCAATACCGATAATCTTGCTCATAATATAAAACTCCTTTCATATTCCTCTTTCAGGAAACATGGAAATGTGAATGTCTTAATTTATATCTGAACGGGCTTTTGCACCCGGTTCATGCTTTGTTATTCGGCCACAACCACGGTTGCATGGCGGATGATCTTATCGCCGATCATGTAGCCTTTCTGGAACACGCGCACCACAGTGCCGCTTTCCTGGCCATCCTCTGCCGGAACCTGCTGAACAGCGTTCATAAAGTTGGGGTCAAAGGGCTTGCCCATGGATTCGATCTCGGTGATGTTCAGCGTTTTCAGAGCTTTTTCGGCTTTGTCCAGCGTCATCACAACGCCCTTTTTATAGTTTTCATCGGTGCATTCGGCATTGGCTGCCATATCCAGCGTATCCAGAATTGCCAGGATCTGGTTGACCGCGTGGGAAACACCATCGTTGAACTTCTGGTCAGCTTCGCGGGCGGAACGCTTGCGGTAATTGTCATACTCTGCAGCGGTGCGCAGCATCTGGTCTTTCAGCTTTGCGTTGGCCTGCTCGGCGGCTTCCAGCTTTGCCTTTACGGCTTCCAGCTCTTTGGATTTTTTGCCGAACCAGTCTTTCTTTTCGGTCTTTTCTGCAGCGGGTTCAGCTTCCTGCTTATCGGATTCTGCCGCGGGCGCTTTTGTTTCAGCAGCGGCCTGTTCCTGTTCAGTTTCAGGCTGCTTCTTTGTTTCTTCGCTCATGTCTGCTCCTCCTTTTTACCGGACATTGACTGCCCTAACTTAATTGCAAAATAATTCAAAACGGGGATCAAGTGTTCGTACTCCATGCGGTTGGAGCCGATCACCGCCACCGTGCCGTACAGCCCGCCGCCCGCAAGGTAACGCTTGCTGACGATGCAGAGGTTCGGCATGGCGGGCTCGATATCCTCGCCCAACGTGGCGGTCACTTTGCCGCTGCCCGGTTCGATCAGGGCGCGGGCCGCTTCGTTGTCAGAAAAAACTTCCAGCAGCGCGCCAAGGTTTGTGCGCACATCCGGCATCTTGGCCAGGTACTGCACGCCCTCCAGGTAAAACTGCGGGCGGGTGCGAACCAGCGCTTCGGCGGCGAACACCACCGGCGCCAGCCTGCGCCCGGCGGAAAGCACCAGGCTTGCCGTCAGCGACGGGGTCAGATCCTCCGGTGCCACAAAGGTCAGGCTGCTGTTCAGCAGGCGGGCCATCTCATCGGCATCCTCCCGCGTCAAGCCGGTGTGGATACGCGCCACACGGGTGCGCACACCGCCGGAGCTGGTAACCGCCAAAACTGCGGCGGAATACCGCCCGACCTGCACGACCTCAAAATGGGCAATGCACAGATCCTCGGCCTGCGGGGTGGTAGCCACTGCGGCACAGCCGGTATAATCGGCCAGTGCGCGGGCGGCGCTCTGCGCCAGCTTTTCGGGCTCAACGTCCATATCGGCAAACAGCCGGTCAATGTTTTCGCGGTCCGCTGCGCTCAGTGCTATGGCGGCGGGGGCTTCCAGCAGGTGGTCTAGGTAGTACCGGTACCCCTTGGGGCTGGGCACGCGGCCTGCGCTGGTGTGCGGCTGCTCCAGCAGGCCAAGCTTTGTCAGCGCGGCCATCTCGTTGCGGAGCGTTGCGCTGGAAAGTGCCATGTCAAAGTGGCTGGCCAGCAAACCGGAGCCGACCGGCTCGCCGCCGGTAGAATAAATGGCAACAATCGCTTCCAGAATGCGCTGCTTACGTGCATCCATCGTCATGCTGCCCTCATCTCCTTGTTTGCTCTTTCTTGTTTAGCACTCTCTCTTCCTGAGTGCTAAATTTATTATATCCCAACTCTTTGTTCTGTCAAGCCCTTTTCATAAAAAGTTTCAAACTTTAACAGATTTGACACAAACGCCGCGGCAAAGGGTGGTTTTTGCCCTCCGCCGCGGCGTTTTTCTGTTATTTTATCTTGTTTTGCTGCCCGCCAGACAGCAGGGTGATACCGGCCAACGGTTCATTCTTCCATCCACTTTGCTAAAAATGCCGCGGCAATGTTTACTGCGCGGGCGGTCTCGGTATCAGGGGCTGCATCCTGCGGGCGGCCGGTCAGCAACACACCGCCTTCCACATCCCCCCTGCACCACAATGGGGCAGACGCACAGCAGCACCGTTTCCCCTTTGTCAAAGGCCGTAATGCGGCGGGCAGCGGTTTCCGGCGCGGTGTAAGGGCCGCGCATGGCCAGCAGCCGGGCGGCGGCATCGCTGATCTGCCGCCCCAGCAGCTGCCCTTTGCCCGTGCCGGTGGCGGCCACAATGCTTTCCCTGTCACACATCAGCACAGGGCGGCCCAGGTTTTTGGCCAGCACCTCGGCATACACCCCAGCCAGTTCGCCCAGCTCCACCAGCGGGGAATATTTTTTGAACACCACCTGCCCATCGGCAGCGGTAAAAATTTCCAGTGCATCGCCCTGGCGGATGCGCTGGGTTCGCCTGATCTCTTTGGGAATGACCACCCGCCCCAGCTCATCAATCCTGCGCACGATTCCTGTTGCTTTCATTGGGGTACCCTCCTGCCCTTCCATATTCTGTACAATATACCTATTATATGGAAAGTGCGGCGGTTTATGTATGGTTCGTGCCTGTTTTTTGTCAGTGCTTTATCCAGCCCTGCCAGCAGGGCATCACGCTGAACGGCTTGGCAATGTGGGCGTTCACGCCTGCTTCAAACACCTTTTTGCGGTTCCCCTCAAAGCCATCTCCATTTTGGAGATATTATAACGGAGCGCCGCGTAAATTTCAGGATATTGGTTTCCTGCCCGCCAAATAGCCGCCCGCACATTGTCTGCAGCCTTGCCGCCTGTACTATCCGGGTGGTATACTGATACCAATATATTTTGTGTGCCCCGCACACAGGGAACGAGGCTCCGCTATGGCTGAACTGCTGCAAACCACTCTGTGCTACCTGGAACAAAACGGCTGCTATCTGATGCTGCACCGCATTAAAAAGAAGAACGACGTCAACCACGATAAATGGATCGGTGTGGGCGGCAAGCTTGACCCCGGCGAAACTGCCGAAGCCTGTGCCCTGCGCGAAGTGTGGGAGGAAACCGGCTTGACGATGCAATCCCCCGCCTACCGCGGCATTGTGGATTTTACTTGCGAGCCATGGCCCGCCGAGCGGATGCACCTGTACACCTGCACCAATTTTACCGGCACGCTGACCGACTGTAACGAGGGCACACTGGAATGGGTGCCCAAACCCGAAGTAGAGAACCTGCCGATCTGGCAGGGGGACAAAATTTTCCTTCGGCTGTTGGCGGAGGGCGCACCGTTTTTCCATCTGGAGCTAACCTATCACGGCGATACCCTGGTGCAGGCGGTGCTGGAAGGCGAGACACTGCCCTGCGGTTGAACAGCCATTATAATAAAGGCAATACCGCATAATTCTAAGTGCCGATACGGCGAGCGAGGTGCGGCAGCTGCTAAGCCAAAAGCGCAGATAATACTGGATGCTGCAAAGGTGAGCGCCGCCAGTGGCGGATGCAGCGAACCGAAGCAGGGGCAGCGGTCGCAGAGTGCGAGGGGCTTTTGCCCCCGAAGCACGATGCGGGTACCGCAACCCGACATTATCGAGCCATTTTGGCAACGCAGATGCCGTGCCGCAGCCGCCGGAGCGGTGCTTAAGCCGTCAGGCGGGAATTGTGCGGTGTTGCCTAAAGAAATAAAAATAAAAGCATGTGCAGTTTTTTCGGGCTTTCCCCAAAAACGCACATGCTCTTGTTTTTATTGGTTATTTCAGCAGCCCGAAATGTTCCAGCGCATTCCAGATGCCGTCCTTATCCACATCGGTGGTAATGTAATCCGCCGCGGCACGGGCGTCTGGCCAGGCGTTGCCCATGGCAACCCCGATCCCGGCAAAAGCAAGCATCTCGGTATCGTTGCCGCCATCGCCAAAGGCGATGCTGTTTTCCCGCGTAAGACCCAGATGATTGAGCGTTTCCTGCAAGCCGTTCACCTTGCCGCCGGTTGCGGGCAGGATATCGACAAATTCTTCGCTCCAGCGCACAGCGCGGCAGCCGGGCACGTGAGCCATGAACTCCGGTTCCTGCTCGCTGCTCAAAAATGCGCTGAGCTGATACGTCGGGTAGGTAAAAGCAGCGCTGGGCCGGATCGATGGTTTCCTGCGGGATCTCTTTCAAAAAGTTTTCACACAGGGCATTGGTGCGGTTCATGTAAGCGGTATCTGCTTCCACAAAGGAAACCGCAATATCTGTTTTTCCAGCCAGGGCAGCAGCTCGCGCAGTCCCTCCTGCGGCAGCGGGTGAGCGTAAAAGCAGCCGTCCTTATCCCGGCAATATTGGCCGTTCATCATCACCATGCCGTCAAATTCAAACGGCAGATCCTTTTTCAGGTAATGCAGGTGGTACGGCGGGCGGCCGGTTGCCAGGTAAAGCTGCACCCCTTTGGCGCGCAGAATGTTGAGCGCCGCCACGGTGGATTCCGGCAGGTGGTGATCCGGCGGCAGCAGAGTGCCGTCAATATCAAAAAAAGCAATGCGAATATCTCTGTTTTCCATGTTATTATTCCTGTTTCAGTTGTCGGCCCATCATTGTAGCCAGCGCATCGCGGGCGGCCAACCGACCGGACAGAATATCATCCACCGCATTCACGATGGGCATTTCTACCTTATACTTTTTCGCCAGCTTGCAGGCTGCGGGCAGGGCATTGATGCCCTCCACCACCTGACCGACCTCTTTTTTGGCGGTTTCCACATCCTTTCCGCGGCCAATCAGCATGCCGGCATGCAGGTTTCGGCTGTGCATACTGGTGCAGGTCACGATCAGATCGCCCATACCGGAAAGCCCGGCAAAAGTTTCGGCCTTGCAGCCCATGGCCACACCCAGGCGGGCCAGCTCGGCGTTGCCGCGGGTGATAAGGGCAGCCTTGGCGTTATCGCCGTAATCCAGGCCCATCGCAATGCCAACAGCCAGCGCGATCACATTTTTGACAGCACCGCCCAGCTCCACGCCGCGGCGGTCGGTGTTGGTATACACGCGGAAGGTGGGGGTGGTAAAGATCTGCTGCACCTTGCGTGCGGCGGCTTCATCCGGGCTGCCCGCCACGATCAGGGTGGGCATATCGCGGGCCACTTCCTCCGCATGGGTGGGGCCGGAAAGTGCCACCACATTGCAGTGGGTGTGTTTGCCATCCGCGGCCAGCTCCTGCTCAATGATTTCGGACATCGTCATCAGCGTTTTTTCCTCCACGCCTTTGGCCACATCCACGATCAGCTGCCCATCCGGGATATGCGGTGCCGCCTTGCGGGCGGTGGAACGCACAAAAACCGAGGGCACCGCAAACAGCAGCACATCACGGTCGCCGCAGATTTCTTCAATATCCGCGGTATAGTGCATATCGGCAGGCAGGCACATGCCGGGCAGGTTGGGGTGGGCATGGGTCACGCTCATGGCTTTCAGTTCATCGGGCAGGGCGCTCCACATGGTAACGTCACAGCCGTTTCCTGCCAGCATGCGTGCCAGCGCGGTTCCCCAGGTTCCGGCACCCAGAACACCGATTTTGGTTTTGGTCATCGTATTTGTTCTCCAATCGTTTATGGGCAATACCGCATAATTCTAAGTGCCGATACGGCGAGCGAGGTGCGGCAGCTGCCAAGCCAAAAGCGCAGATAATACTGGATGTCTTATCGAGCATTTTGGCAACGCAGATGCCGTGCCGCAGCTGCCGGAGCGGTGCTTAAGCCGCAAGGCGGGAATTGTGCGGTGTTGCCTATGGTATCAGGTACGCCTTCAAGCTACACCTTAAAAGTGCCCCGTGCGGTTAAACTGTTTCCACCTTTCAATCAAAGAGTGGCGGCGCGGATCCGGCTTATCCGGCAGGTCCAGCGTAAAGCGCTCATAGCAGTTCACAATGCGTGTCTGGCCGTACTGGTGCTCCCGCGGGATGTTGGCTCCATAGGTCAGGTGGATATGCCCGTGCAGCATCAAAGCCGGGTGATAGGTATCCAAAATTTCATTGAACACCGTAAACCCGCGGTGCGGCAGGTCGCTGAAATCCCCATAGCCGTGCAGCGGCGCATGGGTAACAAGGATATCCACCCCGCCCGCGTGCTGGATCTTGCTGCGCAGGTGGCTGATGCGGCGTTTCATTTCCGCTTCGGTAAACTGCCAGGCACCGGCGCGGTAACGGCAGCTGCCGCCAAGGCCCACAATGCGGTAGCCCTTGTACCAGTACAAGTCATCGTCAATGCAGATCGCACCGCGGGGCGGTTCTCTATCATAGCTGGCATCATGGTTGCCGTGTACATAAAGCACCGGAACCGGCGCTGCATCGGACAAAAAGTTCATATAATGCCGGCTCAGGTCCCCGCAGCCGATGATCAGGTCGATATCGCGCAGCTTGCTGGGCTCATAGTATTCCCACAGGTACTTGCTCTCTTCGTCTGCCACTGCCAGAATTTTCATAGATCGGCCTCTTTCTCTGCAGGGAGCCGGTCGCGGTGGATGCCCTGCATGCGGTACATGGGGCGGGCACAGTCGATCAGTTCGTCAAATTCCGGCAGGTGGCCCTCCACTGCATCGCACAGCCAGTCCATATGCAGGATCTGCTCCGGGGTAAAGCCGGTGCGGCCCTCGTTCATCACAGTACCGTTCTGCGCGGTAATATAGCAGGCAAACGGGTCAATGCTGCCCGCAATAATGCCGCTGCGCAGGATGTTGGCCAGGTGGCGCACATCATGGGGCAGCTCGCGGCTGAGCAGCACATCCATCACACCGCTGTTCATGCCCCACCAATAGTTGACGGCAGTACCGTCGGTGCCGGATTTATCGCGGGTCCAGCCGCCATCCAGCACGGTGCGCACCACGTTTTCATAGAACTGGCCCCAATGCCAAAACGGCGAAGCCAGATCCATCAGCGTGCCGCCGGGGCTGATGCGGAAAGTTCCGAACTCTCGCGCAGGGCGGAACGGCGTGGGGGTATCGCGCCCCGAGATCACCGTGATGCCCTGCTTCTGGAAGGCCTGGATCGGGTCCCCCGGCAGGCAGGACCATTGCAGGCTGACCTTAACGCGCGGGTTGACCATCCGCGCACCAAGGGCAAACGCATTGATGTTGGCCGGAACGCCAAAGGTGGGCGTATCCGCCACATAGCCCACGCGGTCCTCCCGCGCCACAGCGGCAGCAATGGCGCCGGTGATGAACTTTGCCTCATACACGCGGCTGTAATAGGTGCGGATGGAAGCATACGGCATATCGACCGAGCAGTTCAGGATGCGCACATCCGGGTGGCGCAACGCCGCGCGCAGCGAAGCCCCCACCAGTTTTGGCGAGGTTGTAAACACCATATCCGCGCCGTCCTGGATGGCTTTTTCCACCAGTTCATCGGCATTTTTGCCCGGCTCTGCGCCATGATAAGCCACGGTTTCCACCTTGCCGGCAAACACCTGGTCCAGCTGGGTACGGCCAAACTCGTGCTGGCTGGTCCAGGTAGAAGTTTCCGGCGTGCGCTCGTTGACAAACGCTACTTTCAAGTGGCTGGGCTCACTGCGGATCCCCGGCAGGATGCGGTCCAGCAGGCTGTTCTTTTTGGCCGGGGCGGCCGGCTGGGTGCTGAGCTTGACCGGTTCCGGGCGCTCCAGCGCCAGAACGTTATCCCACACAGCGTCAATAGCTGCGGCAAACTGGGCGGGACTATAGGTTTTCAGCTCATCCAACTTATACAAGCGGAGCAACAGCAGCATAACATCCGCCGGGGTGGTGCGCATTTTATCGCCGCCGTGGGCATTATAAGCCTTGGTGATCCAGTTCATCAGGCTGACAACTTCCGCCTTATCGTCTGCGGTCCACTTTTCATCCGGCGCTTTACCCAGCGCTTTCTGCAAGCGGGCAAAGCTGCCCTCCTGCGTAAAGTGCAGCCGGTACAGCCCGCACAAAGGGTAATACTCCATGAACTCGTAATATTCACGAATTTCCGGCGTATCATTGAACCGCGGCACAACGCGGGTAACGGCGGCAAAAATAGAATCCGCGCCAAAATATTTCAGCACACTGACACGTTTGTTGCCCTCTTGGACATAAAAGCGGCCCATGTACTCATATGCTTTAATGGCATCGTGGATGCCCTCTTCCATATGGGCCATGCACAGGGAAAGCCACTTGCTGGCAAACTCAGTGTCTTCGGGCAGCAGCGGCATAAAGTTGGAAGCAAACGCCATGGTGCGGCCGGTGGTTTTGGTGCCTACCACATAATCCAACGGTATTTCAATGGTGCCAAGCGGTATCTGGCTTTCGGTATCTGTTTTTTCCAGCAGTTCATCCAACGCAGGCAGATAGGGGTATTTGCCTGCCGCTGTCTTTTCACGGTAATCGCGCATGCCCAATCTTTGAGCGCGGTTGTATTCATCTATGGCTTCTATACGCTGCATCCTGTGCCTCCTCCTGCTGTTGTGGTTCCGTCATTTTTTCTTATTCTGTGGGCATGTATGTTGTAATTATACCATATCCCGCAGGGCTTTGCACCCTTTTTATGCCGGAAACCGGCATCCTGCCCGCTTGACATAAATTTTACACAAAACCTGTGGTGCAGGTCTTGCGGCATATCGCGGATTCTTGTATAATAAAATTTGTATGCAAATTTGACATCAATCAACTGCGAGGTACTGGAATGCTTAAGAAATACCTGACTGTATTTTTTGTTTCGATGGTTCCCCTGATCGAACTGCGCGGCGCAATCCCCTATGGCGTAATTTTTGGTCTGCCGCTGTGGAGCACCTACATCATTGCCATCATCGGCAACATGATCCCGGTGCCGTTTATCTTTTTGTTTGCGCGCAAGATCCTGGAATGGGGCGCTGACAAACCGGTGATCGGCAAGTTTTTCACTTTCTGCCTGGAAAAAGGGCCACAAGGGCGGCCAAAAGCTGAAAGCCACCGCCGGCCGCGGCCTTTTATTGCTCTGCTGCTGTTTGTGGGCATTCCCCTGCCCGGCACCGGCGCATGGACCGGCACCCTGGCCGCCAGCCTACTGGATATGGATTTCAAGGAAAGCGTTCTGGCCTGCATGGGCGGCGTTCTGCTGGCAGGCTGTATTATGGGCGTACTGAGCACTTTGGGCATTTCCGCTTTTGGTGCAATCGCCGGTTGATTTTTTCCCTGATTGTATATGACAAAAAGCAGCCTCCGCGGAGGCTGCTTTTTGTTATTATTTTACTGGGCCGTCTCTTCCTGCCTGCTCAACAGGATGCGGTCATTATCCAACCGGCGACCCACATTTTTGGCGAACTGGTCCAGCAGGCCGTCCACCGTGGTGTTGGCGCGTTCTTCCCCGCTGATATCCAGCACAATGTGGCCGGAATCCATCATCAGCGTGCGGTTGCCCAATTCCAGGGCGGCGTGCATGTTGTGGGTAATCATCAGGCAGGTGATGTGGTTTTCGGCCACAATTTTCTTGGTCAGCTCCAACACCTTATCTGCGGTGGCGGGGTCCAGGGCCGCAGTGTGCTCGTCCAACAACAGCAATTTGGGGGTAACCAGGGTGGCCATCAATAGGGTCAGCGCCTGGCGCTGGCCGCCGGAAAGCAGGCCGACCGGCTGTTTCATCCTGTTCTCCAGCCCCAAGCCCAGCTGGACCAGCCGATCGGTAAACAGTTCGCGGTCCGCCTTGGTAATGCGGGAAAACGGCGAAGTATGGGTGGAAGCGCGCAGATAGGCCAGGGCCAGATTTTCCTCAATGGTCATGTTGGGGGCAGTGCCTTTGAGCGGGTCCTGGAACAGGCGGCCAATCGCCTTGGAGCGGCGGAAATCCGGCTGGAAGGTCATATCCACCCCATCCAGCAGAATGCTGCCGGTATCCGGAATAAAGCTGCCTGCAATGGCATTGAACAAGGTGGATTTGCCCGCGCCGTTGGAACCCACAATGGTAGCGAACTCGCCGCTTTCCATATGCAGATTGATATCGGTCAGCGCTTTTTTCTCGTTCACCGTACCGGGGTTAAAGGTCATACTGACATGGTTCAGATCAAGCATGGGTCTTGCCCCCTTTCTGGCTGACGGCACGGCGGCGGCGCAGCGCAAGGTTCTTTTTCAGGGCCGGGGCCGCAATGGCCAGCGCCACAATGACGGCAGAAATCAGCTTCAGGCACTCGCTGGGAACATTGGCACGCAGGGCCAACGCAATGATAAAGCGGTAGATCACGCTGCCCGCCACAGCCGCAGCCGCTTTGACCCACATACCGCCGCGGCCAAACAGCGTTTCGCCAATAATCAGCGAAGCCAGACCGATGACCACCATGCCAGTGCCCAGGTTGATATCGGCGGATTTCTGGTACTGAGCCAGAACCGCGCCGGAAAGCGAGGTCATGGCGTTGGAAACGCAAAGGCCCACCGTGATGGTGAACGCCGTGTTGATGGAGGAAGCGCGCACCATATCCGGGTTATCGCCGGTAGCGCGGATGGAAAGACCAAGCCGGGTGCCAAGGAATAAAATCAGCAGCGCGCAGGCCACGACTGTGACCGTGACGGCAACAATGAGTTTATAGGGAGATTTTTCGCCAAACAGGGCGCGGGCCATAGTGAACACTGTCTCAGTTTTCAGCATGGGAACGTTGGAAGAAAAGTCCATGATGGCAAGGTTTACGGTGTAAAGCCCGGTATTGGTAATAATACCCGCCAAAATGGACGGCACGCCCAGGTGGGTTTGCAGGAACGCGGTGACAAACCCGGCGCAGGCACCGGCCAGCATGGCCAGCACAAAACCAAGGAACGGATGCCCCGCCACTGCGGCGGTAGCCGACACGGCACAGCCAAGGGTGAACGCGCCATCGGTGGTCATATCGGCAATATTCAGCACACGGAAGCTCAAAAACAGTGCCATGGTCACAAGGGCGTAGATAAAGCCCAGCTCCAATGCGCTTTGCACAATGGCAAGGGTAAACATAAGCGTTGCTCCTTTGCATGTAAAGGCAATACCGCATAATTCTAAGTGCCGATACGGCGAGCGAGGTGCGGCAGATGCTAAGCCAAAAGCGCAGATAATACTGGATGTCTTATCGAGCATTTTGGCAACGCAGATGCCGTGCCGCAGCCGCCGGAGCGGTGCTTAAGCCGTCAGGCGGAATTGTGCGGTGTTGCCTAAAAAATAAGTAATAAAGAATAATGAATAATGGCTGTACGCCGCCCGCGGCGGCGTTTTTAATCAGGTAATGCAGCTCCGGCGGGCGTTTTCGCTTGCCGGAGCTGCATTTCCTGCTTTATTGTGGTACCGCAGGCACCACACCTGCATTATTCTTTTTTCATTATTCTCTATTCATTTTATCACTGCTGGGTGGTAACTTCCACAACCTGGCTGGCCATATCGCTGAAAGCGGCGTAATCAATGCCCAGAGCGGCGGCAGTTTCGGTGTTGACGGTGATGATGCCGCCATCCATTACATGGTATTCAGGAACGTTGCCGCTTTCCAGGATATCCAGCACCATATCAGCGGTGTAGGTGCCAAGTTCGGTATAGTTGACTCCGCAGGTTGCAAAGGCACCGGCGGTAACAAAGCTGTCGGCACCGGTGTAGAACGGGATACCTGCTTCGGTCAGCGTCTCGGAAACAGCAGCTGCGGCGGCCATAACCACGTTATCGGTCGGGGTAAACACAGCATCAGCCTTGCCCACCATATTGGCGGCGGCGCTCATGATTTCATCGTTGGTGTTGCCGGTACCTTCCACATAAGCAATACCCTTTTCATCCAGGTAAGCCTTTGCTTCGGCAATGGGGGTGGTGGAATTGGCTTCGGAATTGGAGTACAGCAAGCCAACAGTCTTGACATCCGGGTTGATTGCCAGCATCATATCCAGGATGAACTGGGTGTTCAGCGCGTCAGAAGTACCGGTGACATAATCCAGGCCGGTGAGGTCTGCAGCGGCAGGGTCGCTGATGGCGGCGTACACAACAGGAATCTGATCTTCGGCGCAGGCATTGGCCATACACTGAGCTGCCAGGGTGGCAATGGGCACCACCGCATCATATCCATCGGAAACCACCTGGGTGCCGATCTGGTTCAGCGTGGTAGCGTCGTTCTGGCCGTTAAAATCTTTATACTCAATGGTAATGCCCTTTTCGGCGGCTTTGGCGTCCAGCTCTGCTTCCACAGCGGTGCGGATCTCATCCAGGCTGGCGTGATCCAGCTGCTGGACCACCGCAATTTTGTAAGACTTTGCGGTATCATCTGCGGCAGCAGCTTCGCTGCTGGTGGATGCAGCGGTATCGGCGCTGGAGGCAGCGGTAGAAGTGGTGGCGGCGGTGGAACCGCAGGCGGCGAGGGTTGCGAGCATAGCGGCGGCGGACAGAACAGCAACAAACTTTTTCATGGTAAAAGCTCCTTTTTATCATTCACATTTAAGGTGTATCGGCGGTTTGTTCCCGGCAGTGCCGGGGCGGGCAATCAGTTTGCCCGGCGCCATCGCTCCCGCATGGTGGTAATGCTTTGCTTTTTTCATGGTGTTACTCCTGTTTGTGGTCTGTGCCGGGTATAACAAAAAGCCCTTGCACAGAAATAGCTTTCTGTGCAAGGGCAGATCAATCAAATAATCTGTGGTGCCACCTTGCTTGCTGTGCCATAAACTGCACAGCCGCTCTGCGGAGAACTAACATTCCCCTGCCCTGTAACGGAGGCTTCCGTCAACGGATACTCAGCCCAGCTTTTCCCCGTGCCCTCGGCGAACCATTTATCCACTCCGCTTACCACCCCGTTCCCAGCATCGGGGGCTCTCTGTGCGTGCGCCTGTGGTTTTACTTTCGCTTCATTGGTTTAAAGTATTTATAGCACAAAGGCGCGGCCTTGTCAACGGGGAATTTTAATTTTCTGTGTCAAAAAGTACAATCAGTTTTTGGCAATAATCCATAAGCGGCTTTTCTTCGGCCTGCACTTCGGGCTTGATCAGGCCGTTCTGCTCGGTGTAAGGGGTGTCCTCGTTGTCCAGCGCCAGGAACAAATCCGCCCCTGTGGCAATAAATTCTTTGCCCACAGCTTCCGCCAGCGCGTTCAGGTCGTAATAGTCGTTCTCGGCATCATCGCCCAGCAGGCCGTTGCTGCCGCGCTGGGTATAGATCGTCAGCATGGAGCAGACTTCGCCCTGCACGGGGAGCCTTTCGCCGTTCAGCAGCATGCCGAAACGGCTGTAGTTGGCAATATAATTGCCGTCCTTCCAGGCACTCTGGGTCACATGGCCGTTGCTCAGCTGGCCAAAGAATTTATCGTCCGGGTGCTGGCGCAGCACAAAGTTCATGTTGTCCATCATGGCAAGGTCGTCGCGGTCCAGCCTGCCCTTATAGGTGGTGTTCACCTGCAGGTTGGCATACAGCTGCTGTACCTGGGCATAGGCATCGCCAAAATAGTCTGCCATCGCATCGGGCTGTTCCTCCATAGCGGTCTTGAACAGCTGCAGGGCAGTCATCATATCCTCATCCCGCAGGGCCTGCACAAAGTCCGCAATGCTCTCTGCCGGTTCGATCTCCGTATCTGCCAAAGCCAGCAGGCCATACATCGAAACTACGGTATTGCGCTCGGTGCCCAGCCCTGCCACATAGATAGTGCCGCCCTGCTGGCGGTTATACTGGTACAGCCAGCGCCAGTATTCGGCTTCCGCATCCGCACAGCTGCCCTGCAGCTCAGGTAGTGGTTCAGCCAGTTTTCATCGCCCGTGCGCAGGTACTGCTCCAGCACCTGGGTTTCGCCCACGCCGGTTTCCACCAGCTGAACATTCACCCCCTGCTGTTCGTGCAGGTACTGGAACAGCGCCTTGCGCATGGCAGTGTTCTGCGGCTGTCCGCGGGTCTCTCCGGCCAGAAACACGCGGTAATCCGCATTACCAAAATCGGCATCTTCCAGCGGGTAATCCCAGTAAATGGGTGTCGTGTTGTCTTTCAGGTAGGTGTGGACGGTGTCATTTTTTTGCTCTGCACTTCCACGGTTTCGGGCACAGCGGTTTCCTCACCGTCAGCCGTTTCCGGGGTAGCGGTACCGGCGGCAATGGCTTCCTCTGCCGTCATATCAGTATACAAAAAGTTCTGCAAAACCGCAATGTTGGCAGCCCAATCAGGATCCATCATGGGGCGGTCATCCATGCCGTTGCGCACGCCATAGGTGCCCTGCACCGGCATGGTCATCTGGTCTGCTGTCACGCCCAAAAAGCTCGGCAGCTGCACCATCAAGGCAGCGATCTCAGTTTTTGTAAAGTTGGTCTGCACCACCGGCAGGGCGGTGTCCAGCAGGTCGTTCAGCTCGGTGACCGAAGCGCTCTTGATCCGGTCCAGCACCGCCTGGATGACGGTGCGCTGGCGGGCCACGCGGTGCCAGTCATCATCAATGGCGCGCAGGCGGGCATACTGCAATGCGGTATAGCCGTCAAAGTGGTTCCAGCCTGGTTCCACCTTCTTGACGATCAGCATCGAGTTGGAGGGAACCTCCCAGTTCAGCGCCTTGGCTTCGTCCTCAGTCAGGTTCAGGTCGATACCGCCCACGGCATCCACAATCTGAACAAAGGAGTTAAAATTGAACCGCACATAGTGGTCCACCTGCACGTTGAAGCAGTCTTCCACCGTATCCATCGTCAGGCGGACACCGCCGTAACGGAAGGTGTGGGTGATCCAGTCGTACTGGCCCTCGTACCCATCCAGCAGAATCGGCACACCGGTGCCGCGCTCAATGGAAACCAGTTTGATGGTATCGTCCTTGATGTTCAGGGAGCACAGAATTAAACTGTCCGCGCGGGCATCGGAGCTGAACTCCGTGGTGGCTTTTGTTCCGTCCAGCTCGTTCAGATGGGTAAACGCATCCCAGTCGTTCACGGCATCGGTGCGTTCATCAGTGCTGACCAACAAGATGTTCAGCACATCTTCGTCCGCAAAGGGGCTGCCCTCCGGCATCTCCATTTCGTCATTTGTGGCCTGGGTCAGGCCGGTGGTATCCAGGTCCTGGTCCTCCTCGGCATCAACGGTGCCAACGCTGTCCACCGTGCCGTCATCGTAATGAATCAGATCCAACTTGCCGTTAATGTACAGCACCGCCAGCAGCACCAGCACCGCCAGCGCCGCAGCAAACACCGCCAGCAGTTTCAGCCACAGGGGACGTTTCTTTTTGTCCGGCGTTTCCGGTGCTGTGGTTTCCGCCTTGGGTTCGTTTTCAGTTCCCGGCTGGGCCTGCTGCTCCGGGGCAGCAGACTGCATCTTGTTTTCTTCGTCCTTCATAACTACTTTCACCCTTGTTGTTTTTGGCCGCGCAAACGCCGCAGGCCCGCCCGTATCCCACAGGAATAATAGAGAAAAGCCAGCCCCGCAAAAATGCTGACCGTTAAACTGCGCCAGGTAAACCACCCGTGCTGGATGGAATGGGTGCGCAGCAGCGCCAGCCACACCGGTGCCATCAGGGCGGTAAGGCCAATGGGCAGCGCGCGCAGCAAAGCTTCCTTATTGCGCAGGCAAAGCAAAAACGCCGCAATGCACAAAATAACCACCAGCACCACCGGCCACAACAACCCGCGCTGGCTTAATGTATCCCCCACAAAGCGGAAGATGTTCCCCAGCTCAGCTCCATGCCGTGCCAGGTATCCGCCGTGGTGCGCACCCCGGCCTGGTGGATGGCATCGCCGATGATATCCTGCCCGGTAATCAGGGTGGCCAGCACCCATTTCAGGCCCCAGCACATGGCATAGCCTGCCCCCCAGCACAAGCTGCCGCCGATGACCGGCAGACACTGCCTGGCACCGGATGCCGCCCGCTGCGGCAGGCAGCACAGCCACACCGCCACCGGCAGCCCCAGCGTGATGATGGGGGTAACCAGCAAATCACAGAACGCCGTACAGGTACCCAGCACCACCAGGGCAATGCTCAGCTGCCCGGCGCGGCGCGGCCTGGCCAGCACCCACGCGCAGCCCGCATACGCAATACAGAAAGTGGTAAAATACTGCACCTGATGCGGCACCCAGAACACGGTAACCGCCAGCTGGCTGACGGCAAACCACACCATGGCCCGCAGCCCACACTGCCGACGCAGCTGCCACAAAATAACCGCCAGCAGCGCAAACAGCACCAAATACTGCACCACGCGCACGCCGGTGATGGACATAACGCAGAGCAGCGGCCGCAGCCAGATCAGGTAGCCGTGCCAGTACCGCGCATAGGAGAACGGCACCAGATGCACTGCCTTTTGGGCACCGGTGGCCAGCGGAATGGTGCGCTCGCAATAGACAGCAAGGTCACCGGCCATCGTTTCAAAGTTATCCACGTTATAGGCCGTTGCGGTCATCATGGCGGTCAAGGGATCCTGCTCGCCCATGGCGGCCGCTTCAAACAGCATGATGGTATCGGTATAGTTATCCATCTGGAACAGCTTAAAGCCGAAATATTCAGGGTAAAGCCCCTCCTGCTGGATGGTTTGGGCTGAATCATACACATGTTCCAGCACCGGCTGGGCCGGCAGCGCGCACGCCCCCAGCAGCAGCACAAACAGCACTGCCACCGTGGCTGCAAACGCCGCCAGCAGCTGCAGGGGCGTGGTGTGCCGCACCGTTGGGTTTGTTTTGATTTCCTGCATAGCATTCCTTTTCTTTTGGGAAGATTGCAAAAAAGTTACAAATCTTTTTTGGTTATTATACCGTATTATTCCGCCAGTTTCAATAGCGCAGAACTGCCGAAAGTTGTGAAATCCCCATCACAAAATTTGCACATTCCCGTTACCGGGCGTCCGCCTGGCGCGAAACAGAGAGCACAATGCCCATTTCGCCCAGCAGCATCATCAAACTGGTACCGCCGGAAGAAAAAAACGGCAGGCTGATGCCGGTATTGGGGATGGTGTTGGTAACAACGGCAATGTTCAGCACCGCCTGCAGCACCACCTGCACCACAAAGCCAACGGCCAGCAGCGCACCGAATTTATCCCGCGCGCGCACTGCAATGGACATGCCGCGCAAAAACAGCAGCAGGAACAGCACCACCGTCAGAGCCGCGCCCACAAAGCCAAGTTCTTCACACAGAATCGAAAAGATAAAGTCGTTCTGCGGTTCCGGCACATAGAGGTATTTCTGGCGGCTGTTGCCCAGCCCCAGCCCGGCCGCGCCGCCAGATGCAATGGCGTACAGGCTTTGGATGGTCTGGTGGCCTTCGCCCAGCGGATCGGCAAAGGGGTCCCGCCAGGAGGACAGCCGCCCCATGGCATAGGGCACCAGCTCCGGCAGCAGCACCACCGCCGCCGCAATGGCCCCGGCCCCGGCAATGCCTGCCAGGGCAAACCACTTTAAGCCCGTGCCGCCCACAAACATCAGCACCGCGCCGATACCCAAAATCAGTAGCGTGCCGGACAGATGCGGCTCCAGCAGCATCAGCACCGTAACCGCCCCCAGGATAGCCATAAAGGGCAGCACCCCGGTTGCAAAGGTCTGCATCCTGTCATGGTTGAGGGAGATGATGTGGGCAAACACCAGCACTACCGCAAACTTGGCGATCTCGCTGGGCTGCAAGGTGCCCAGCCCCGGCAGCACGATCCACCGCTTGCAGCCGTTATATTCCGGCATGAACAGCACGATTGCCAGCAACGCCAGCGATACCCCCATGATTGGCCACGCCAGTTTGTGCCAGATGTGGTAATCCACCAGACTGGCCGCGTACATGGCCGCCGCACCAAACGCCGCAAACAACAGCTGGGGGCAGATGTAGGTATAAGCATCCCCGCGCCGGTACAGCGCCACCGCATACCCGGCTGAAAACAGCATCACCAAACCATAGCACACCAGCAGCATCAAAATGATCAAAAACCAGATATCCGGTGCCGGCTGCCCGGCCAGCCGCTTTTTGATGACCGTACGGGCCAGTGCCGCTTCTTCTTTCAATCCAAAAACCCCTTCCCCATCCAGCTTGCAGCGGTTTATTCCGCCACACCCTAGTATATGTACGGGAACGGGGGCTTAATCATTCCTGGGTATATCTAAGGCAACACCGCACAATTCCCGCCTTGCGGCTTAAGCACCGCTCCGGCAGCTGCGGCACGGCATCTGCGTTGCCAAAATGCTCGATAATGTCGGGTTGCGGTACCCGCATCGTGCTTCGGGGCAAAAGCCCCTCGCACTCTGCGACCGCTGCCCCTGCTTCGGTTCGCTGTTTCCGCCACTGGCGGCGCTCACCTTTGCAGCATCCAGTATTATCTGCGCTTTTGGCTTAGCAGCTGCCGCACCTCGCTCGCCGTATCGGCACTTAGAATTATGCGGTATTGCCCCAAGCTTACTGGGCCTGATCCGGCAACAGAACAGCGGTCACACAGACAAACGTGCCGTTTGTGCCGCCGGTGCTCATCAGGGTCAGGAAGGTTTCCTTATCACCGGGGGTATTGCCGGTATCAAACAGGCTGCGTTCCTTAATGCTCTGGCTGAACTCCGCATAGCTGTAATAATCAGAAAGTTCCCCATAGCCGGCGGGGGTAAAGGCATTCTCGGTGCCTGCGGCATCGGTATTATACACTGCCACAGCACGGAAATGGTAGGTCACATCACTCAGGTACAGGGTGAACTCGGCATTCTGGCTGAAGTTTGTCTGGTCCGTCAGGCTTGCCAGCGAGGCATCCGCGCAGGAAAGCACCGTGTTGGACGGCATGGAAGCGTTCAGGTAGTTGGTGCCGCTGATGGCAGCGCCATCGCCCGGCTGGGAGCCGCTGTACACCAGCTGGCCATTCTGGCCGGGGAACGCAAGATAACCGATAATTTTTTCGTTTTCTGCCGCAGCGGATTTCAAATATGCCTGCGCCTGGGTATCAAACTGCTCTGTGCCGTAATTTTTATAGGCAGGGGCTTTCACGGTGCATCCACGGGTCAGCCCCAGCAGCACCGCAGCACCCACCAGAACCAGCAGGGCAATAACAGCCACTGCGGCAATCGCTTTGCGGCGGTGGCGGCGCTCGGCACGCTCGATCATGGCAAGGCTGCGGTTGTGGATGGCATCCTGTTTGGGTTCCTGCTTTGCTGCCAGGGGGCGCGGCACTGCCGGTTTGGCTTTGCTGCGGCCAGGGAAGGTAATGGTGGGCTCTTCATCCTCCCCGTCATCCTCATCGTCTTCAAACAACTGGCTGGCGGCGCGCTGGAATTCATCGGTGCTGCGCGGCGGGGCTTTTTCGTCCGCCTTGCGGGCTGCTTCCAGCGCGGCGGGGTCCAACCCTGCCGAAAAATCCGGGATATCATCATCCAGGATAGAAGCTTTTTGGTTTCGGCAGATTGGCGGGCGGTTCCGGCTCCGGCTCCGGTAGGGGTTCCGGCTGCGGTGCAGCGGGCGGTTCCGGGTTGGGCTGCTCCTGCTGCTTTGCTGCCTGCTGAGCCGCCATGGCCTGCTCCAAATCTGCACGGGAAATTTTGATGGTGCGGGTGGCACACAGTTCCAGGTCCGGGTCCAGCTCGCTTTCTGCGGCGCGGCGGGCGCGCGCTTCGGCGGCGGCCTGCGGGCCTGCGGTGCGCAGGTCCAGCGGATCCGGTGTTGGCTGCGGCGCGGCAGGCTGGGCGATGGGGCGTTCAAAGGTAATGGTCCCGGTGGGGGTAGCCTGCGGTTTGGGTTCAGTGGGCTGCGCATCGTAATCGGGGACCGGTTCTGCATCGTAGCTGTCCGGGGCGTTGGGCTTAACCGCCGGTTTGGCCGGGGCAGCCTTGCGGCGCAGCGTAAAGCGGAAACCTGGCCTCGGCTGGCCTTCGCCGCTGACCAGCAGCAGCGGGCGCTCCCGCCCCGGCTTGAAGGTAATAGCGGAAGGTCCCAGGTGCATCCCCAATGCACGGCGGCGGGCCAAGTCCAGAATATGGTTGGCGATTGCCATATCGGAGATTTCGGGGCTCAGGGCACAGGCTGCCGCGCCGATGCGGCTGCACAGCAGCACAAAAGGCGCCTGCCCCACTGTTGCGGGCATATACACGGCGGCATAATCCGCATTGGCCAGCAGCAAAGCGCTTTGAGCGCGGCCTGCAGCGGCCTGAACCATATCGCCGGGGAACTTTTTGAGCAGAGCTTCCGGCGCGGCAATGCGGCGGGCGTTCGCCGGGTTCAGGTAGGTCTGGTTGCCAAAATCGAACGCTGCTTCGCTGTGCTGCAGGCCGCGCAGGGCGTTGCCCAACAGGCGGCCGGTGGCTTCGTCCGCCGCAACAAGCAGGCGTCGCTTTTTCAGCAGGGCATCCAGCGCGGCCTGGGCCAGGGTGGTATCCTCAAAGCCATAGCAGGCATCGCCAAAGCGGGTGCGCAGTTTCTGCACCCACTTTTCGCAGTATTCATCCGCCATTGCCTGGGTGGGGGCTGATGCCTGCACGCAGACAAGGTATTCACCATCGCGCTCCTGCAGGCGCAGGCTGGGGCTGCCCTCGGCCTGGGCGTTCTCAATGATGGAGTTCATCTCCGCTTTGGAAAGCCCAAACACACGCAGGATTCGCATTTGGATTTGCAGCATTAAAACACCCCTTTGGTGGAAAGTTGAAGTTAGGGCAACACCGCACAATTCCCGCCTTACGGCTTAAGCACCGCTTCGGCGGCTGCGGCACGGCATCTGCGTTGCCAAAATGCTCGATAATACATCCAGTATTATCTGCGCTTTTGGCTTAGCAACTGCCGCACCTCGCTCGCCGTATCGGCACTTAGAATTATGCGGTATTGCCTTAGGAGTCAGGAGGGAGGAGTTAGGAGTTTTGCCGTGCCACAAAGTTGGCAGAAAACAAATTAGAAATTAGGAATGAGAAATTAGTAATTGGTGGGTGGTTTTGCTTTCTCATTGCCTATTAAAGCTATTGTTAAATATCAAGGGTTTCGGGTTTGACATCTTTGGAGGGGACGGGGTGGGCGTTTTCGGGAGGGATATCAAGGGCCATGCGGCGCAGAAGGTCCAGGGCGTACAGGGCGGCGCGGGTGCGGATGATGCTGCGCTCGGCATAGCCGCCGAGTTCCAGGCGCATCAGCCAGGCTTTGCCGCTGCGGGCATCCGCACCGGCCAGGTAGACGGTACCTACCGGTTTGCCCGGCAGTGCGCCGCCGGGCCCGGCAATACCGGTAATGCCCACGGCCAGATCTGCTCCCGATGCCTGCAAAGCGCCGTAAGCCATCGCCACGGCCACCGGGCCGGAAACCACGTTATACTGTTCAATCAAAGTCGGGGCAACACCCAGCAGCTTTGCCTTGGCAGCTTCGGCATAGGTCACAAAGCCATAGCCGAACACCTCGCTGGAGCCGGGCACATTGGTGATTTTTTCTGCCACAAGGCCGCCAGTGCAGCTTTCCGCGGTGGCAGCATGCAACCCTTTTTGCTGCAGCAGGTGCACCACAGTGTATTCCAGCCCCGGCACATCCACATCATACGCATTGGGGCCCAAAATCTTGCGGAACTCCGCAATGCGGGCATCGCAGGCCGTTTCGGCTTCCGCCTCGGTTGCGGCGCGGGCGGTCACACGGATCTCGCTCTCGCCGGTTTTGCAATAAATGGCTGCCGTGGGGTTTTCGCTGGCGAACAGCGGGGAAACCTTGCTGGCAATGCTGCTTTCGCCCCCCAGCACCCGCAGCGTTTTGGAGTGGATGGTACAGTTCTGGCGCTGCAGCAGCACCGGGCGGATATCCTCCGCCCACATGGCTTTCATCTCGCGTGGAACGCCGGGCATCAGCACGGCAATGCAGCCGTCATCCTCGAACCAGGCACCGGGTGCGGTGCCATGGGCGTTGGGCAGCTTGTGCCCCTTGGTGGGCACCATGGCCTGCTTGCGGTTGTTGGCCGTGGGGGTGCGCCCGCCGCGGCCGGTACGGGCAAAAAAGTCCACGATCTTCTGCCATTCTGCTTCATCAAAGTGCAGGGTATCGCCAAAGGCTTCAGCCACGGTCTCCTTGGTCAGGTCGTCCTCCGTGGGGCCAAGCCCGCCGGAAAACACCAGCAGATCGCTGCGGCTTTTGGCTTCCTTTACCAAATCACGCAGGCGGCCAGGGTTATCCCCAATCACATGCTGGTGCAGCACGCTGATGCCCAGTTCCGCCAGTTCGCGGCTCAAAAACTGGGCGTTGGTATTGACAATATCGCCAAGCAGCAGCTCGGTTCCTACACAAATGATCTCCGCAGTCATGGTCTGTTCCGTCCTTTATCCAAGGGTAATTTTTATCTGGCGCTGTTAAAACTCCGGGTCATCCCCGATGCGGATGGGGATTTTCTCCACAGTTTCCGCCGCAATCCGTTCCAGCTCTGCCAGGCCGGGCATTCCGGCTTCGGCGGCTTCGATCTCCGCCAGGCTGGGCTTGGTTTTGGGGTGCGACGGGGTAAAGATGGTACAGCAATCCTCATACGGCTCAATGGAGGTATCAAAGGTGCCGATCTTGCGGGAAATAGCAATGATCTCGGTCTTATCCATGCCGATCAGCGGGCGCAGAATCGGCAGGTTCTGCGCGGCGTCCGTGCAGGCGATGGCCTGTATCGTCTGGCTGGCAACCTGTGCTAGACTTTCGCCGGTAATCAAAGCTTCCATCTCGCTCTGGTCGGCCACCAGTTTGGCAATGCGCAGCATGCTGCGGCGCATGAGCACGGTAAACAACACATCGGGCGCATTATCGCGGATATACTCCTGCGGCTTGGTATAGGGCACCACAAACAGCTGGCAGTTGCCGGTATATTCTGCCAGTTCGCGGGCCAGGGCGCGCACCTTCAGTTTGGCGCGCAGGCTGGTGTACGGCGGGCTGGCAAAGTGGATGTGGTGCAGTGCAAGCCCGCGGCGCGCCATGCAATAAGCTGCTACCGGGCTGTCGATGCCGCCGGAAAGCAGGTTCAGCGCACGGCCGCTGGTGCCAACGGGCAGGCCGCCCGCGGCTTCCACCTTGGGGCCATGGATATATGCGCCTTTATCGCGGATTTCCACCATGATTTCCAGCTGCGGCTCATGCACGTTCACCCGCAGGTGGGGGTGCTTGCCCAGCAGGTAAGCGCCCAGTTCGCGGCACAGCTCCGGGCTTTTCATCGGGAACGTTTTATCCGCGCGCTTGGCTTCCACCTTAAAGGTGCGGATGCCGCGCAGCGTTTCGCCAAGATAAGCTTCCGCCGTGGCGCAGATCTCGTCAAAATCCTTGCTGCAACAAGCAGCGCGGCTCATTTTGACAATGCCAAAAATTTTGGAAATACGGCGGAACGCTTCGTCCATGTCCAGGTCATCTTCCAGTGGCTCAATGAACACGGTGGACTGCGCCTGGGTCACCTTGAATTTGCCCAGGTCTTCCAGCCGGTAGCGGATGCTTTTGGCCAGGCGGGCTTCAAATTTGCTGCGGTTCAGGCCTTTCAGGGTCATTTCGCCCTGATAGGCAAGGATGATTTCTTTCATGTTTATGGCAAACCTTTCGTGTCTGGTGTTATGGTTTCATTCAATAGCGTTATGGCAATACCGCATAATTCTAAGTGCCGATACGGCGAGCGAGGTGCGGCAGATGCCAAGCCAAAAGCGCAGATAATACTGGAGTCTTATCGAGCATTTTGGCAACGCAGATGCCGTGCCGCAGCTGCCGGAGCGGTGCTTAAGCCGCTAGGCGGGAATTGTGCGGTGTTGCCTTATCTTTTCAGATGTGCTGCAACTCTTTCAGGCCGTCTTTCAGGCCGTCCAGCAGGGCCTGCACATCTTCGGGGGTGTTGTCCCCGCAAAAGCTGACGCGCAGCGCCGTGCGCACGGCAAGGTCCGGCGCGCCCATCGCCATCAGGGTGTGGCTCGGCTCGCCCTTATCGCAGGCGGAGCCGCCGGAAATATAAATGTGCCGCCCGCTCAAATATTCAATAAAGGTCTGGCTGTTGACACAGTTGGTGGAAAAGTTCAGCACCTCCGGCACGGCATCCGCCGGGGAGTTCAGGGTGATGGGTGCCTGCTGGGCCAGCTCTTCCAGCCCGGTGCGCAGCTGGGCGTTCAGGGCGCGGATATGCGCATTGCGGTCGCTCAGGTTTTTGGCCCCCTTTGCCGCAGCAAGGCCAAGGCCAACAATATAAGGGGTATTCTCGGTGCCGGGGCGCAGGCCGCGCTCCTGATGGCCGCCCAGGTAGGGCGGGCAAAGCGTCTGGCGCACGCTGTCCCGGATGAACAAAGCGCCGATTCCCTTGGGGGCATGCACTTTATGGCCAGATACCGAGAGAGTATCCACGTTCTTCCACTTTTTCAGGTCAATGGGGATGCGCAGCCATGCCTGCACGGCGTCCACATGCACCGCACAGCGGCTGTTTTTGGCCTTGACGGCTGTGGAAAGAGCGGCAATATCCTGCAAAGTGCCGGTTTCATTATTGACCGCCATGCAGCTGACCAGAACGGTATTTTTATCCACCTCGGCAGCCAGTTTGGCAACATCCAGGTGACCGTCTGCTTCGGGCAGGATTTCCACCACCTCAAAGCCGCGGTCTTTCAGTGCACGGATGGGCCGCTGCACGCTGGGGTGCTCAAAACCGGAAACCACAATTTTGCTGCCCCAGTTTTTGCGTGCCATGGCAAGACCCTGCACGGCAAGGTTGTTGCTCTCGCTGCCGCAGGAGGTAAAATACAGATCCTTGGCCTGGCAGCCCAGGGTGCGGGCAATCTGCCCGCGGGCCGTGGTCAGGGCTTCATGGGTTTCTACCGCCGGTTCGTACAGGCTGGAGGGGTTCGCCCAATCCTTTAATAATGCTTCATGGATGGCACCCGCACTCCGGGTCCACCATGGTGGTTGCGGCATTATCCAAATAATGCAGTTCAGGGTCCAACAGCATGAGAAAGCCTCGTTTCGCTACGCGTAAAATTAAATTAAATTAAAAGAATAATGAATAAAGAATAATGTTGGTGCGCCGCCCGCGGCGGCGCAGATAAAACAGGCAGCAAACTCTGGCATGCAACAGCCCTGCCAGAGCGCCGAACCCTGTTTTCAATGTGATGCCGTGGGCATCACACAGCCATTATTCATTATTCTTTTTTCTTTATTATTTTTCTTCGCTCTTTTCCATAGTAATACATAGTAAATTATACACACCACACCCGCAAAACACAAGTAGCGCCATACAAAAAAGGCGTGCGGGGTTGGCCGCACGCCGGAGAGGCTTCTTTTGTGTTATCTTGTGTGCCGGTCCTTTACTTCGTGGGCGTGGCCGATTACGGCGCTGCGCTTATGGAACAGCAGGCCCACCACGGCAAACATACCGCCCTCGATCAATACAGTAAACAGCCAGTCCCCCGTTACCAGGTAGCTGCCTGCCAGGCAGGTCAGCAGGGTGGGGATCGGCATGCTGATGCAGATAGCCGCAAAGAACTGTTTCGGCTTCATGTTGGCGTGAGCGGCGGCATAGGGAATGATGCCGTTGGGCAGCCCCGGTGTGATAAACGCCAGAATGGTATAAAACCAGGGGTTCTTGCTGTTGCGCACGCTGTTCAGCAACTTATTCGCCTTGGGGCTGTTCGCCGTGAGCAGTTCAATGACTTTTGCCAGGCGGCGCGCCAGCAGAAACACCAGAAAGTTTGCCGCCACCGATGCCGAAAAGCTGGTCACAAAGCCTTTCCACGGCCCATAGGCAATCCCCGCCGCCAGTTGGACCGGCATGGCCGGGATTACCAGCGATACCACCTGCACGAACGCCAGGAACCACAGCGTCAAAAAACTGCGCAGCCGCCCCTCGCTTGTCAAATAATCGCTCAGAGCCTGTTCGTCCCCGCTGGAAAATGCAGTCCATAACCCCGGCAACAGCAGGCGGAATGTTTCAATAATCAGCAGCACCATAACCAGAATTACGGCTGCTGCCGCAATAACGGCCAGGCGCTTGGTGCGTTCGGGGGGCTGTTGTTTCATGCAGGGGTACTCCTTAATTCTAAAATATAATGTTTAGGCAATACCGCATAATTCTAAGTACCGATACGGCGAGCGAGGTGCGGCAGATGCTAAGCCAAAAGCGCAGATAATACTGGATGCTGCAAAGGTGAGCGCCGCCAGTGGCGGAAACAGCGAACCGAAGCAGGGGCAGCGGTCGCAGAGTGCGAGGGGCTTTTGCCCCCGAAGCACGATGCGGGTACCGCAACCCGACATTATCGAGCATTTTGGCAACGCAGATGCCGTGCCGCAGCCGCCGGAGCGGTGCTTAAGCCGTAAGGCGGAATTGTGCGGTATTGCCATAATGTTTATTCGCCGAAATCCTGTGCCACTTTTTTGAGCATATCCCGGATGGGCAAGTTATACGGGCAGCGGGTCTCGCACTTGCCACAGCCAATGCAGGCACCGGCTTTCACCGTCAGGGTATCGTACCGTTCGTGTGCCCAGCCCGCAAGGCCATAACGCTCCAGGTAGCCATGGAACAAGAAACAGCTGGGAATCTGGATGCCCACCGTGCAGGGGGCACAGTAATTGCAGCGGCGGCAGAACTGGGTGCCAAGGGTATCCCGCACTTTCTGGCAGGCGGCTTTCTCCTCCGGGGTCAGCGGGGCGGTGTTGGCGCTGCCCGCCACATTCTGTTCCAATTCTTCCGGCGCGGCCATGCCGGGGATGGATACTGTGACTGCCGGGTTGGAAAGCACATACCGTAGCGCCAGCCGCCCATCCTCAATGGCACCACCGGCCAGCGGCTTCATATCAATAAAGGCCTTGCCCTTTTCCGCACAGCGGTCGATCAGCTCTTTGCCCTGCTGCTCCACAATATTATAGGGGAACATAATGGTTTCGATCTCGTCCACCTTCAGCGCCTTTTCAAACGTTTGGCTCAGGTGGGCGGTAATGCCAATGTGCCCCACAACGCCCTTGGCCTTGGCTTCCAGCAGGGCTTCCATGGCGCCGCCGGGGGCCAGGATTTTATCCAGGTTTTCCGGGCTGGGGTTGTGGAACTGGTACAGGTCAATGTGATCGGTGCGCAGGTTTTTCAGGCTGGCGGCAAGCTCGGCTTCCATCTCTGCCTTGGTCAGCGCACGGCACTTGGTGGCAAGGATAAATTCATTCCGCAGGCCCAGTTCCTCCAGCGCCTGGCCGATCCACTCCTCGCTGACGGTGTAAGCGCGGGCGGTATCAATGTAATTGATGCCCGCCTCATGCGCGGCTTTCAGCATGGCGCGGGTGCCAGGTTCATCAATGCGCTGCACCGGAATGCCGCCAAAGCCCAGGCGCGAAACCCGCAGCCCGGTGCGGCCAAAATCAACATACTGCATATTTCATTCTCCCTTTTTGCGGCGGGGGTGCCCTGCCCCGTCTGGACGGTTGTACAAAGTATCACTATTATAGCAGGCAAGGCTTTACTTGTCACGTTTTTTGGCAGTTTTTATTGACTTTACACCTGCTGTGCGTTAGGATTAGACTATTCATTGGGTATTTGTTGGTACATTATAAAGGATATACACGTTATAGTAGAGGGAGGAAATTCCTATGCGTTATGGTTTTATCGGCTGCGGCAACATGGGCGGTGCGGTTGCCCGCGCAGTGTGCCGCGGCGTTGGGCCGGAAAATGTTGTGCTGGCCAACCGCACCCCGGCCAAGGCTGAAGCCCTGGCCGAAGCACTTGGCTGCCGCGCCGCCACCAACGATGTGGTCGCGCAGGACTGCGATGTAATTTTCCTTGGCGTAAAGCCGCAGATGATGGCCGATATGCTGGCCGGCATCGCACCCATCCTGGCAAAGCGCAGCGGGCGTTTTGTCCTGGTTACTATGGCTGCCGGGCTGAGCATGGCCCGCGTGCGCGAGATGGCCGGCGGTGCATATCCAATCATCCGCATCATGCCCAACACCCCGGTTTCGCTGGGGGCCGGTATGATCCAGTACTGCGCTGACGGCGTGAGCGATGACCAGATGTTCGCCTTTTTGGGTGCCATGGCCCCGGCCGGGCGGCTGGATGCCATCCCGGAAAATTTGATCGACGCCGCCTGCTGTGTTTCCGGCTGCGGCCCCGCGTGGGTATACCAGTTTATTGAAGCATTGGCCGACGGCGGCGTTGCTGCCGGATTGCCCCGCGCCAAAGCCCAGGAATATGCCGCCCAGACCCTTTTGGGCAGCGCCCGCATGGTGCTGGAAAGCGGCAGCCACCCCGGCGTACTGAAAGATGCTGTGTGCAGCCCCGGCGGTTCCACCATTCAGGGTGTGCGCGTGCTGGAAGAGCACGCGTTCCGCGGCGCAGTGACCGATGCCGTCCTGGCCGCCTATGACAAAACAAAGGAAATGGGGAAAAACTGATGCGCATTGTTGTCAAGATCGGCACCAGCACGCTGGCCCATCCGGGCGGGCGGCTGAACATCCGCCACACCGAAGCACTGGTAAAAGTGTGGAGCGACATCAAAAACGCCGGGCACGAGCTGATTATTGTATCGTCCGGCGCAACCGGCCTTGGCGTGGGCAAGCTGCAGATTTCCCGCCCCAAAGATATGGTGACAAAGCAGGCCGCCGCAGCCGTGGGCCAGTGCGAGCTGATGTATACTTACGACAAGCTGTTTGCCGAATACAGTCACACCGTTGCCCAGCTGCTGGTGACCTGGGAGGACTTTGACCATCCCCACCGGCTGAACAACCTGCAAAACACGCTGGAGCGCCTGATCCAGCTGGGCGCTGTGCCGGTCATCAACGAAAACGACCCGATTTCCACCGAGGAATACTCCCTGGGCGATAACGACCGCCTGGGTGCCCTGATTGCCAAATACACCCACGCCGACCTGCTGGTGCTGCTGAGCGACATTGACGGCCTGTACACCGCCGACCCGCATACCCACCCGGAAGCCACGCTGATCCACCGGGTAGAGAGCGTTACCCCCGAAATTGAGCAACTGGGCGGCGGCTCCAACAGCGGCCTTGGCACCGGCGGCATGTCCGCCAAGCTGACCGCCGCCAAAATTGCCACCGGTGCCGGTGTTGACATGGTCATCGCCAACGGTGCCAACGCCAATGTGCTGTACGACATTGTGGATGGCAAGGATGTGGGGACAAGATTTGTTGGAAAAAATAATAAATAATAATGAATAAAGAATAATGTTGGTGCGCCGCCCGCGGCGGCGCGGATAAAATAGGCGGACAGCTCCGGTTAGGATATTGGTTTACCGGAGAAATAGCCCTAATTGAAATGTGACGCCGCGGGCGTCACTCAACCATTATTCTCTATTCTTTATTCATTCTTAATTACAACCAAAGGAGTTCTGCTATGACTACGCATGAAATTCTGTTAGCGGCGCAGGCGGCAAAGCTGCCGCTGGCGCTGGCGGATACCGATACCAAAAACGCTGCGCTGGAAGCCATGGCAGTTGCCCTGGTGAAAAACAGCGATGCAATTCTGGCCGCCAACAAGCAGGATCTGGCCGCCGCACGCGGGCGCATCAGCGATGTAATGCTGGACCGTCTTGCCCTGACGCCTGCCCGGCTGGCCGCCATGGCCAAGGGCATGCGTGAGGTTGCCGCCCTGCCGGACCCGGTGGGTGCCGTGCTACGCAAAATTGTGCGGCCGAACGGGCTGCTGATTGAAAAACCTCGGTGCCCATGGGCGTGATCGCCATTATTTATGAAAGCCGCCCCAACGTGACTTCCGACGCTGCCGCGCTGGCCCTGAAAGCCGGCAGCGCCTGTGTGCTGCGCTGCGGGCGCGAGGCCTGGGCCAGCTGCCATGCCATTGTCAACGCTCTGCGCTGCGGTCTGGCCCGTGCCGACCTGCCGGAAAGTGCCGTCAGCCTGATTGAGGACACTACCCACGCTTCCGCCAACGAGCTGATGACGGCAAACGGTCTGGTGGATCTGCTGATTCCCCGCGGCGGTGCCGGGCTGATCCGCGCCTGTGTGGAAAACGCCACGGTGCCCTGTATCCAGACCGGGACCGGCATCTGCCATGTATATGTGGACAAAGCCGCCGACCTGAACATGGCGGTGGATATCATTGAGAACGCCAAAACCAGCCGTCCCAGCGTGTGCAATGCCGAGGAAGTGTGCCTGGTACACAAGGATGTTGCCGCAGGGTTTCTGCCGTTGCTGAAAGCCCGCCTGGTGGATGCCCGCGCAGCTGCCGGGCTGGTTCCGGTGGATCTGCGGCTGGATGAGCGCGCCGCCGCCATCATTCCCGGAACACCCGCCGGCGAGCAGGATTTTGACACTGAATTTTTGAACTACATCCTGGCCATTGCCGTGGTGGATGATTTGGATGCTGCCATTGCCCACATTGCCCGCCATTCCACCCACCACAGTGAGGCCATCATCACGGCGGACGATACCGCCGCAGACCGCTTTACCACCTGTGTGGACAGCGCCGCCGTGTATGTCAACGCCTCCACCCGCTTTACCGATGGCGGAGAGTTTGGCCTGGGGTGCGAAATGGGCATCAGCACCCAAAAGCTGCATGCCCGCGGCCCCATGGGCCTGGCCGAGCTGTGCAGCTACAAATATATCATCCACGGCTCCGGCCAGACCCGCGGCGGTTCCGCGGCAAAATTGCAGAATCCGTGTAATTGATTGCAGCACAGGATACAACATTCGCAGAAGACGGTCTTGACCGTTCCCTACAGAGCATTTTATTATGTGCTGCCTGCCAATAAATGTGCTGTAGGGCGGGATGCCCTCATCCTGCCACGGAGAAAGCTTGCTGATTGCAACAAACGATGCAAACCATTTGTAGGGGACGATGCTTGCATCGTCCCGCATGTCGGGCCCTGTCTAATCCCCCCACCTCAAACTCCGTCGCCCGCTTAAATTTCCATCATCACAAAAAGCATATGCCCGCGCATTCCGCACCCGGCATATGCTTTTTCTGTTATCGCACTATAAACTTATTCCCCCTGCGCCATCGGATAATAATACTCCACCAACAAATCCACGCAGGCCCCATAGCTTTTCATGCCCAGGGTCTGGTCATACCCGCGCAGAAAACCGGTATACACCGTGCTGCCTGCCTCTTTGACCGGGCCTTCCCACTTGGCCCAATAGGCGTTGTTGTCGGCCAGGTCGGTGCGGGCAGCATCGCACAGGGTGCGGTAATTTTCGCTGGCGGCCTGCGGGTCAGCGCTGTACCAGGCGTTGGAAAGGTACAGGTAGCCCATCAGCCAGCCGGAATATTCATATGCCGCATCACCACAGGTGGTGGAAGCCCGGATCGCCACAAAGTTTGCTTCCTGCTCGGCCGCCACGCCGCGCTGGTGGCTGAACTCGTGCGCAATGGTGGTGGGCAAAAACACCGCCGGGCAGTCCACATTCAGGGTGCTCTCACCAAACAGGGGGCACAGGTAGCCGGTAAAGCCTGCCGCGCTCATCAGCTTGGAATAAAACGCCGGTTTGGGGCTGCGGTGCGGCCCGGCCAAAAAGGGATATTCCGCCACAATGCCGTCATACACATGGCCGGTGTTCAGCAAAATTTTCTCCTTGCTCACGGCGAACAGACCGGTTTCATCCCGTGGGACGGTATCAGCGGCGGCGTTCACCTGCTCGCCAAACCACACGGTGGTGGCGGCCAGCTGTTCCACGCTCAGGGCCGGGGCCTGCATGTTGGCCTGCGCGGCAAAGCTGGGTGCATAATACTGGGTGCCCCACAAAGCGCACACCCCGGCATAGATCCACACCGCCGCGGTGCCCACATGCAGCACCCAGGCGGCAAAGCCTGCCTGTTTGCAGTGCATAGCCCGCACAATGCGCTGCACCAGCCGAACCAGGCAGATCAGAATGGCCGCCGTGGCAGCCAGCTCACAAAAGCTGAAGGGTAGCGGCTCCACCAGCGCAGAAACAAACCGCTTGACCGGCATGGAAACATACTCTACCCACCACTGCATGGCCGCGGCATTGCGGCGTGCGGCCCAGAACACCCCCAGCGCCGCCACCCCGCCGCCCAGCAGGGCCAGCCCGGCTTTGTGGGCGCGGCCAAACGCACGCACGGCGGCTGATACTTTTTTCTGCATCTTGTTTTCCCCTATTTATCGCAACTTTTATCTCATAATTTTTCTAAGGTGTATCTGGTGTATTTGAAAACAAAGAAAATGACGGATATTTCGCAAACACAAGCAGGATGTAAGGCAAAGAGCCGCAGGAATCCTTTGTGGATTTCAAGACCTTTTAACACAAAATCCCGCCATATTTGTAGAAATAGACGATATTTTCGACGTTTCAGACACACCATTTTATTATACGGGCCGCCCCCTGTTTGCGCAAGGGGCGTGCCTATGTTATAATAAGTTTATTTAACACACGTTCAATTTTGCAGGGTAAGGGGGCAGAGCTATGCGGCCGGATGTGGAAGAGTTTTTCTGCGGCATCAGCTTTGACGCTTACCGCCTGCTGGGTTCCCACCCAGCGGGGCCGGGGCGCGGCTGGCTGTTTACCCTGTGGGCGCCGCACGCCCGTCGCGTGCAGCTGCTGGGGGACTGGAACGGCTGGGATCTCTATTCCGCCGCCGAGCTCACCTTTTGTGAGGACGGCCTGTGGCGCGGGCAGGTGCCCCAGGCGCAGCTTGGGCAGCTGTACAAGTATAACATTCAGGGGCCGGACGGCAGCTGGCAGCTGCGGGCAGACCCGTTTGCCTTTGCGTTTGAAGCTCTGCCCGGCACGGCTTCCCGCCTGGCGGAGCCGAATTACCCGTTCGCCGCTCCCCTGCTGCGCGGTGCCCGCCGGGATGCTCCCGTTCTGATTTACGAACTGCACGCCGCCAGCTGGCACCGCCATTGGGACGGCCGCTATTACACCGGGCCGGAGCTGGCAAAAAGTCTGGTGCCCTATCTTGTGGAGCACCACTACACCCATGTGGAGTTTTTGCCGCTGGCAGAATACCCGTTTGACGGCAGCTGGGGCTACCAGGGGTGCGGGTATTTTGCCCCCACCCAGCGCATTGGCGGGTTTGCAGGCTTTGCCGCGCTGGTGGATGCCCTGCACGCCGCAGGCATTGCCGTGCTGATGGATTTTGTGCCGGTCCATTTTGCGCCGGATGCCGACCGCCTGGCCTGTTTTGACGGTGCGCCTTTATTTGAATCCGGCCCCAGCGACTGGGACAGCCTGAACTTTGATCTGGCCAGCCCGCCGGTGCGCAGCTTTCTGCTCAGTTCGGCGGCGTTCTGGCTGCAGGTGTGCCGGTGCGACGGCCTGCGGGTGGATGCCATCGGCAACGCGCTGTACCACTGCCCCAACGGCTGGCAGGCAGCAGAGTTTTTCAAAACGCTGACAGCCGGGCTGCACGCGCGGTTCCCCGGCTGCATGCTGGTGGCAGAGGACAGCGCCGGTTCCATGAACGCCACCTCCGATACCGCCAGCGGCGGGCTGGGCTTTGACTATGTGTGGGAGATCGGCTGGACACAGGATACGCTGGCCTATTTTGCCGCGCCGTTCGGCGGGCGCAGTGCTCTGTTCCGGCAGTTGTGCGGCAGCTTTGGCCCCTTTGGCGCGGTGCAGGGCATCAACGCGCTGAGCCACGATGAAAACCACCCCGCCAGCATTTTCACCCGCCTGTATGGCAATGCAGAAGAAAAGCTGGCCCAGATGCGGCTGCTGCTGTTATTACAGGCCGCCCGCCCCGGCAAAAGCCTGCTGTTTGCGGGGGTGGAGTTCGGCCAGCCGGATGCCTTTACCGATGGACGGGAGCCGAACTGGGCTATGCTGGCGGACGCCGGGCACCGCGCCCTGGTTGATTACAGTAAGGCGCTGAATGCTTTCTACCTGGCACACCCGGCGCTGTATGCGCCCCAAAGTTTTGCCTGGACCGCGCAGGATGCAAGCACCGGCGTGCTGGGCTTTACGTTGCAGGCCGGCTGTGAAACACTTTTGTGCGCCCTGAACACCGGCACACAGGCCGTACAGGGGTTTGGGCTAAAGCCGGGCTGGGGCAGCTGTGCCCTGCCGCTGTTTGCCGCGGGCTGGGTGGATCATGCTCCCCGCCCCATTGCCAACGGATGGCTGGCGCTGGACCTTGCACCGTTAAGCGGCGGAATTTGGCAGATCGAGTAGTTTTCCGCCTTGACAAACCGGCATTTCCTGCTATACTGGGAACCGGACATAAGAACAGGGGCGCTGGAGGGCATCTCCGGCTGAGATCAAAGCAACTGTGTTTTGAGCACCCTATACCTGATCCGGGTAATGCCGGCGTAGGAAGTTTTGCTGCGGTTATATACTGCTCACAACGCTTTTGGCGCCCGCTGTACCTGCGGGCGTTTTTCTTGTTTTTATGTACTATTTTTCAGGAGTGGTATGTATATGTCATCCTCTTACACCAAAACGCGCATTATGGTAGAATGCGCCCTGATGATTGCGCTGGGCACCATCCTGGCCAACATCAAAATCTATGAGCTGCCCAACGGCGGCTCCATCACGCTGTTCAGCATGGTGCCGTTCATTCTGGTATCCTTCCGCCACGGGGTCAAGTGGGGCCTGTTCACCGGCTTTGTGAACAGCCTGCTGCAGATGCTGCTGGGCTTTTATGCGCCCCCGGCGCCCGGCCTGCTGCCTTTGGTGGGCATGATCCTGCTGGATTATGTGCTGGCCTTCTCCTTTCTGGGGCTTGCCTGCGTGTTTGCCAAGCCGTTCAAAAACAAGCTGGTCGGCGTGGCCGTGGGCTCCGCCGCCGTGTGCGTGCTGCGTTTCCTGTGCAGCTTTTTGTCCGGCGTGCTGATTTGGGGCAACCTGAGCGATGGTCTGCCCGCGTGGATCTACAGCCTGACTTACAACGGCTCCTACATGCTGCCGGAAGGTATTATGACCACCATTGCCGTGGTGCTGCTGTACAAGGCTGCGCCCCAGCTGTTCAGCGCCAACAACTGATTTTGCCATTTTCAACTCCGTTTGCCTGGGGTGCCGTTTTTACGGCGTCCCAGGATTTTTTATTTCTTTTTTTCTTGATTTGCCCGTACCTGCTGCACAAAAGTTTTACCATGGCAGACATCACATTTTCCGCACCGCACGCCAGCCGCACCGCACGTTTTTGCCCTGCACCAGCAGCTGCCCGTTTCAGCTGCTAACTATTACAGAAATGCGTTTTTGTACAGTTTTTTCAAATGTATTTTTGTTGCAATATTTTAGCAAAAAACGCTCACTTTATGTTATCTTTATCTATCTCTTTGTTTCGTTAAAGCGCCGGGGCACCTGTCTTTCTTTCAAGTTTCGGTCAAAATGCGTTATATTTTTAGCAATATAACCAAAGTCACCTTTGTGTTTTTTGGCATTGTGCTATTTTGACAAAATACATTTGCAATTTATTGAAAATATGTTAAAATAGATTTAACAGATTGTTACACCGCAAACAATGTTCCTATTTACCACTGCATGAACGGGAATTTTGCCAACCAGAGCGGTTTTGCAATCCCCACCGGGGGCATTAGCTTCACCCCGGCAAAATACGTCCGTATTAGGAGGAATGTATCTTATGATGAAATGGCTGCAAAAGCTCGGCAAGGCATTGATGCTGCCCGTTGCCGCGCTGCCCGTCTGTGGTATTCTGATGGGTATTGGCTACGCTCTGGCTCCCGCCGTTATGGGTGCTGAAGGCGCTACTACCGGTGCTGCTTACACGATCGGCTTCCTGCTGGTCAAGGCAGGCGGCGCTCTGATCGATAACATGGCATGGCTGTTTGCCATCGGCGCCGCTGTCGGCCTGGCAGACGACCATGACGGCACCGCCGGTCTGGCTGGTCTGGTCAGCTTTTTGATGATGCAGCAGCTGCTCAGCCCCGGTGTTGTGGGCACCATCCGCGCTGCTGTTGGTTCCACCTTGGAAGAGGGCACCGTTGATTACATTGCTTTCAGCAAGATCGCCGGCAACTCCTTCATCGGCATCCTGGCTGCTGTCATCGGCGCCACCTGCTACAACAAGTTCAAGAGCACCAAGCTGCCTGACTGGCTGGCATTCTTCAGCGGCAAGCGCAGCGTTGCTATCATGACCGCCCTGGTTTCCATCGTGGTTTCCGTCATCCTGCTGTTCGTCTGGCCCGTTATCTTCGGCATTCTGGTTGCTCTGGGCAACGGCATTGCCGGTTTGAGCGGCATCGGCGCAGGTATCTATGCTTTCCTGAACCGTCTGCTCATCCCCACCGGCCTGCACCACGCTTTGAACAACGTGTTCTGGTTTGACACCATCGGCCTGGGCGACCTGAAACACTTCTGGGCTGGCGAGACCAGTGCTGACGTGGGCTGGGACCTTGGCATGTACATGTCCGGCTTCTTCCCCTGCATGATGTTCGGTATCCCCGGCGCTGCACTGGCTATGGTCCGCACCGCAAAGAACAAGAAGGCTGCTATCGGTCTGGTTGTTTCCGCCGCTATCTGCGCTTTCGTCTGCGGCGTTACCGAGCCGTTTGAGTTCGGCTTCATGTTCCTGTGCTTCCCCCTGTATGTTGTTTATGCTGCTCTGTACGGCATTTTCACCATCATCACCTACTACTCCGGTTTCCGCGCTGGCTTCTGCTTCTCCGCAGGCGCAACGGACCTGGTTTTCTCCGCTTCCCTGCCCGCAGCTGCCAAGACTTGGATGATCATTCCTCTGGGCATTGCCGCTTTTCTTGTGTTCTACTTTGTCTTCTACTTCGCTATCACCAAGTTTGACCTCAAGACCCCCGGCCGTGAGGACGACGATGTGGAAGAAAGCGAAAAGAACATCAAGCTTTCCAACAACAACTACACTGCGATTGCTACCGGTGTTCTGGCTGCTGTCGGCGGCAAGGAGAACATTACCGGTGCTGACTACTGCGCAACCCGCCTGCGCCTTGAAGTGAAAGATTCTTCCGCTGTGAATGAAAAGGCTGTCAAGGCTGCCGGTGCTGCCGGTGTCATCCGCCCGTCCAAGACTTCCTGCCAGGTTGTCATCGGGCCTCAGGTTCAGTTCGTGTTCGATGAACTGAAGAAGATGCTGTAATTTAAGTAACAGCAAGAGCAAGGGTTCTGGTTCCCTTGTTCCACGCCGCAGGCTGGCCGCCATGGCCCTGCCTGCGGCTTTTTTGTTTTGGTGGGCAAAAGCTGGCGTTTAACTCTTTCTTTTCTTGCTTAATTATGTTAAAATCAGAACTATAAATGCCTCCTGCGGGTTTGCCGCAGCGGCAAAAATACACTACCCAAGGAGGTACTTTGTAACATGAACTCATTCCAACGCATCTGCCGGTCGCCTGCTTTTTTGGTGCTGGCCCTGATTTTGTGCGCCGCCGTGATTGCCGGCGGCGTTGCCCTGGCCCCCGCCGCCCCCAAGGTTTGGATCGTGATCCCTGTGCTGCTGGCTGTGGCCGCGGTTATCTGCTTCTTTGTGGCGCGCTCCACCAGCAAGGCCGCGCTGCAAAAAAAGAAAGAGGCGGAAAACGAGGGTGTGGTAAAAGCCGACCTTGACCATGCCGGCATCGCCGCCAACATTCTGGCTGCGCTGGGCGGTAAGGCCAATGTACAAAAAAGCCAGCTGCTGCGCCACACGGCTGCGCTTCCAGCTGAAAGACGGCGCTAAGGTGGACGAAAAGGCACTCAAATCCGCCGGGGCTTCCGGTGTGATCCGCTCCACCCCCACGGCCTGCCAGGTCATTCTTGGCACGCAGGTCCGCTTTGTTTACGAAGAACTGCAAAAGCTGTTGTAAGGCAGCGTTCCCCATCCTGGTTCCGGCTTCCGGAGCCAGGATTTTTTGTTATATTTTCCTAAAATATTTCTTTGTTTTTTCTCGCTTTTTTCTACAATCTCTAGTTTCTTTGTGGTGTTTGTGCTATACTATAGGTAATGGCTGTCCGCGCACAAAAAAAATAAGGAGATGTTCCCCATGAAAATTATTCGTGCAAAGATTATCAGGATATGTCCCGCAAAGCGGCCAACATCATCTCCGCACAGGTCATTATGAAGCCCAACTGCGTGCTGGGTCTGGCGACCGGCGGCACCCCCTGTTGGCACCTACAAACAGCTGGTTGAATGGTACAACAAGGGCGACCTTGATTTTGCGGAAGTAAGCACCGTCAACCTGGACGAATACCGCGGTCTGCCCCGCGAGCATCCCGAAAGCTACTGGTCCTTCATGCACCGTAACCTGTTTGACCTGGTCAACATCCGCCCCGAAGCCATCCATATGCCTGCCGGCACCAACATGGATGCTGCTGCCGAGTGCTCCCACTATGATGAAATCATCCAGCATCTGGGCGGCGTGGATCTGCAGCTGCTGGGCATTGGCCACGATGGCCACATTGGCTTTAACGAGCCGGGTGCCGCTTTTGAGCTTGGCACCCACTGTGTCCACCTGACCAAAGAGACCATTGAGGCCAACAAGCGCTTCTTTGACAACAACGAAGATCTGGTCCCGAAAGAAGCCTACACCATGGGCATCAAAACCATCATGCAGGCCCGCAAGGTTCTGATGGTTGCCAACGGCGTTGGCAAGGCTGACATCATTAAGAAGCTTTCTTCGGCCCCGTCACGCCGGAAGTTCCCGCTTCCATCCTGCAGATGCACCCGGATTTCACCCTGGTGCTGGATGCCGAAGCTGCTTCAAGCTGGACTAAGCGTATCGCTCAAGCCCTTACTGCATAACTGATAAGAGGGAATTTCTCAATGATTATCAAAAATGCAAGAATTTATACGCCGGAACATACCTTCAAAACAGGGGATCTGACCATCCGGGATGGCCGCATTGCTTTGGTGCGCCCCCGCTGGAGGGCGAGGAAGTTCTGGATGCCAACGGTGCCTATGCTCTGCCCGGTTTGGTGGATATTCATTTCCACGGTGCTGTCGGGCATGATTTCTGCGATGCCGATGAAGCCGGTTTGCAGGCCATTGCCGATTTTGAGGCCAGCAAAGGCGTGTTGGCCATCTGCCCCGCCACCATGACGTTCAGCGAAGAGATTTTGAACGGCATTATGGATGTGGCCGCCGCCCACAGGAACGGTCAGGGTGCTGACCTGGTCGGCATCAACATGGAAGGCCCCTACATCAGCCCCAAAAAGATCGGCGCACAGAACCCCAAGTATGTGCAGGGGGCCGATGCCGCCATGTTCCGCCGGCTGCAGGCACGCAGCGGCGGGTTGATCAAGCTGGTGGACGTTGCCCCGGAAGAACCCGGCAATCTGGATTTTATCCGTGACTGCCACAACGAGGTGTGCATCTCGATTGCCCACACCTGCACGGATTATGATACCGCCAAGGCTGCGTTTGCCGCCGGTGCCAGCCACATGACCCACCTGTATAACGCCATGCCCGGCATCACCCACCGCGCCCCCGGCCCCATTATTGCCGCGCTGGAAGACGGTGCCGATGTGGAGCTGATCACCGATAATGTTCACATTCACCCCGCTGTGGTGCGCTTTACCTTTAACACCTTCGGGGATGACCATGTGATCCTGATTGCGGACAGCATGATGGCCTGCGGGCTGCCGGACGGCGCTTATAGCCTGGGCGGCCAGGCCGTTACGGTGCGCGGCCCCCGCGCCACCCTGACCGAGCACCCCGATACCATCGCCGGTAGCGCTACCTGCCTGTATGACTGCATGCGCCGTGCTGTGTGCGAGATGGGCGTTCCGCTGGAAAGCGCGGTGCGCGCTGCGACCGAAAACCCGGCCCGGAGCATTGGCGTTGATGCTGATTATGGCTCTTTGGCCGCCGGGCGCTATGGCAACGTGGTTCTGGCCGATGATGACCTGAACATCCTTGCCGTGGTGCAAAATGGCAAAGTTATCCACGATAACCGCTGAACTTGTTGAAAATCCGGGCGCTTACCAAAAAGCGTCCGGATTTTTTGTTTTGCTCCCTGTACGCCGCTGCTGCGGCTTTTCTGCACAGTGCTTTCTTTAGGCAACACCGCACAATTCCCGCCTTGCGGCTTAAGCACCGCTCCGGCAGCTGCGGCACGGCATCTGCGTTGCCAAAATGCTCGATAAGACATCCAGTATTATCTGCGCTTTTGGCTTAGCATCTGCCGCACCTCGCTCGCCGTATCGGCACTTAGAATGATGCGGTATTGCCTTTACAAAAACGGTACAGACTTTATAATGGATAAGTATGCTGTCGGGTACTCTGCCCGCAGCGAACGGTTAAAACGGAAAGGAGCGATCTTATGATCCGCTTTGAATGTGATTATGGCGAGGGTGCCGCCCAGCCGGTGCTGGACCTGCTTCAAAAGACCAATCTGGAACAGACCCCCGGTTACGGCATGGACGATTACTGCGATCAGGCCCGCGGCCTGATCCGTAAGCTGTGCGATGCCCCGGATGCCGGAGTCCACTTTTTTGTGGGTGCCACCCAGGCCAACTTTACCGTGGTGGATGCCCTGTTAAAACCCTGGCAGGGCGTGCTGTGTGCCGACAGCGGGCATATCAATGTACATGAAACCGGCGCGGTGGAAGCCACCGGCCACAAGTGCCTTGCCCTGCCCAGCGTGCAGGGCAAAATTACCGCCCAGCAGGTGAGGGATGCTTACGATGCTCACTGGGCCGATGCCAGCCACGAGCACATTGCCCAGCCCGGCATGGTGTATATCTCCAACCCCACTGAGGACGGCACCCTGTACACCAAGGAGGAGCTGACCGACCTTTCCGCCACCTGCTATGACTGCGGCCTGTACCTGTTTGTGGATGGTGCCCGCATGGCTTACGGCCTTGCCAGCGAAGCCAATGATCTGAACCTGCAGGATTATGCCAACCTGTGCGATGTGTTCTACCTGGGTGGAACCAAGTGCGGTGCGCTGTTTGGCGAAGCTGTTGTCATCAATAACCCCGATCTGGACCAGGATTTCCGCTACGCCATCAAGCAGCACGGCGCCATGCTGGCCAAGGGCCGCCTGCTGGGGCTGCAATTCCTTGCCCTGCTGAACGGCGAGGACGGCACCGGTTCCAGCCCCTATTACACTATGGCCGCTAAGGCGGACCGCCAGGCCATGCGCATCCGCGCTGCGTTTGAAGCAAAGGGCTGCGCCATGCTGTTTGATTCCCCCACCAACCAGCAGTTCCCCATCCTGCCCAACAGCTGGTACAATGCCCTGAGCGAGAAGTACGCCATGACCCTGACCGCCAAGCCGGACGCCGAGCACACTGCCGTGCGGTTCTGCACCAGCTGGGCCACCCGTGACGAGGACGTAGATGCCCTGTTGGCGGATATTGCCAGTCTGTGATGATAAAGTATATTCTGAAATAATAAACGATGCGCCCTTTGCGTTGGGCAGGCTGCGAAGCCTTGGCCGCTGCAAAGGGCGCATGTTTTTTTCGTAACAAATTGGAAAGGAAGGAGAAGGAGGAGAAATGTATGTAAAGCCGGTTGCCCGGCATTGTTGGTTGTCTGGCCTTCGCCGGCGGCCGCTGCGATTGCTGCGGGCGTCTGGCATGGCGAAGGACGCAGTGGATGTTTTAAAACGTCGTTTACGTTTTTGTTTCTCTCTTTCGAGTACACTGTTATTATACGGGCAGATTATGGAAACCTCGTTAAAGAGTTCTGAACGATTTGGTAAGATTTGGTGAACAAATTTTGAATAAGCAAAAGCGATGCCAATAAGCCCAAAAGCACACAAAAAGCGGCTGGCCGTGCAGGTGATTTTGTCTGTACGGCCAGCCGTTTCGCTTTTTATCGCTTTATTTTAGCCTTTGGTTTTCTGCACGCGCTTGTCGCACCTGGTGGCCAGGCGGGTGCCAATGCTTTGCAGCACCTGTACCAGCACAACCAGTAGCGCAGTTGCAAAAATTTCCAGCACCAGGTTATAGCGGTAGTAGCCATAGTTGATGGCAACCTTGCCCAGGCCGCCGCCGCCGATCACACCTGCCATAGCGCCATAGCCCAGAATGGTTGTGGCAGCAATGGTTGCGTTGGCAATCAGGCTGGGCATGCTTTCGGGGATCAGCACCTTGGTGATGATCTGCAGCGGGGTTGCCCCCATGCTCTGGGCTGCTTCCACCACGCCGGAATCCACCTCACGGATGCTGGTTTCCACCAGACGGGACACAAACGGGAAGGATGCAATGACCAGCGGCACAATGGATGCCACCGTGCCAATAGAAGTGCCCACGATCAAGCGGGACAGCGGAATGACAATGATCATCAAGATCAAGAACGGCACACTGCGCAGCAGGTTGATTACGCCGTTCAGCAACCGCATAACCCAGCGGGGCAGCGGGCGCACACCACCGGGCTCACCCGTTACCAGCAGCACACCAAGCGGCAGGCCGATGACCAGTGCAAACAGGGTGGCCACCACGGTAGAGTAAAAAGTGTCCCAGGTTTCTGCCGGAATGGAAGGCAGAACATCCAAAAAAGTCTGCCAGTCCTTCGATGCAAAAAATTCAGCCATTGCTGCCCACCTCCTCGTAGGTAATGCCGGGATAATTCTTGATGTAATCCAGCGCCTTGGCAGCGCCTTCGCCTTCCGGCAGGGCCAGCAGCATGCTGCCCAGCGTCTGGCCGTTTACCACGCGGGTGTCCGCTGCCACAATCGAAACCAGCGCCCCGCACTCAATGGCCAGGCTGGCCACCAGCGGCTTATCAGTCGTCTGGGTGCCGTTAAAGGCAACACGCACCATTTTTCGGCCGGGCAGCAGCTCGCGCTCCGGCGTACCCGCCGGGAACACCAGCCGCTTGGCAGCGTCGGAATGCGGGTTCGAGAAGATATCCCGCACGCTGCCCTGCTCTACCACGGTGCCGTTATCCAAAATGGCAACGTGGCTGCACACATCCTCCACCACGCTCATCTGGTGGGTAATGATAACCACCGTAATGCCCATCTCGCGGTTGATCTTCTGGATCAGCTGCAAAATGGCGTGGGTGGTGTTGGGGTCCAAGGCACTGGTGGCTTCGTCACACAGCAACACCTTGGGGTTGGTGGCCAGGGCACGCGCAATGGCAATGCGCTGCTTTTGTCCGCCGGAAAGCTGCGCCGGGTAAGCGTCCGCCTTGTCCGGCAGGCCAACCAGCTCCAGCAGCTCCCTGGCGCGGGCTGTGGCTTTCTCTTTGGGCACACCGGCCAGCTCCATAGGGAAGCAGATGTTCTTCAGGCAGGTGCGCTGCATCAGCAGGTTGAACTGTTGGAAGATCATCGTGATCTCCCGCCGGGCATTGCGCAGCTCTGCGGGGCTCAGCTGCATCATTTCGCGGCCGTTCACGATCACCTTGCCCTCGTCCGGGCGTTCCAGCATATTGATGCACCGCACCAGCGTGGACTTGCCTGCGCCGGACATGCCGATAATACCGTAAATATCGCCGTCCTGAATTTCCAGGTTGATGTCGTTCAGGGCAACCACCGTTGCGCCCGCCGCGGCAAACCGCTTTGTCAGGTGTTGGATCTGGATCATAATTTCTGGCTCCTTAATCCCAAAATTCCCTGTGTCCGGAGGTGGGCACAGGGGATAATGAGAGTTTACTTTTTATTTAGGGGGCAATACCGCATCATTCCCGCCTGACGGCTTAAGCACCGCTCCGGCGGCTGCGGCACGGCATCTGCGTTGTCAAAATGCTCGATAATGTCGGGTTGCGGTACCCGCATCGTGCTTCGGGGGCAAAAACCCCTCGCACTCTGCGACCGCTGCCCCTGCTTCGGTTCGCTGTTTCCGCCACTGGCGGCGCTCACCTTTGCAGCATCCAGTATTATCCGCGCTTTTGGCTTAGCATCTGCCGCACCTCGCTCGCCGTATCGGCACTTAGAATTATGCGGTATTGCCTTAGAAAACGGCAACCACCGCACCGTCATAGGTGGAATCGATGTAATCCTTCACGGTCTGGCTGGTCAGAGCAGCAACCAGTGCCTTGATGGCGGGCTCGTTCTCGTTGCCTTCTTCTACAACCAGCAGGTTGGCGTAGGTCTGGGCAGCTTCAGAGGTTTCATCCTCAACGGCCAGGGCGTCCTTGCTGGCAGAGAAGCCAGCCGTGGCAGCATAGTTGCCGTTGATAACAGCAAAGTCAACGTCGGACAGGGTACGGGGCAGCTGGGCAGCTTCCATCTCTACCAGCTCAATGTTGTGGGGGTTATCCACAACATCGTTCTTGGTGGCGGCCAGGCCAGCATCCTCTTTCAGGGTAATGATGCCCTGGGCAGCCAGCAGCTGCAGGGCACGGGCTTCGTTGGTGGCATCGTTGGGAACTGCAATCTTGGCACCGTCAGCCAGGTCGTTCAGGCTCTTGGTCTTGCCCGGGTACAGGCCAAACGGCTCGTAATGGATGGCGGCAACGCTTACCAGGTGGGTGTTGTTCTTCTCGTTAAAGTCCTCCAGGTAGGGGCCGTGCTGGAAGTAGTTGGCATCCACTTCGCCAGACTCGGTTACCAGGTTGGGCTGCACATAGTCGGTATATTCAACCACATCCAGGGTGATATCTGCCTTTGCCAGGATATCGCCAGCCACTTTCAGAATCTCGGCATGCGGCACGGGGGAAGCAGCCACCTTGATGGTGGTGCCAGCCAGTGAAGCATAGTCAACGGCAGCATCATAGCCATCACCGGTAAAATCGACGGCATCGGAAGCATCCGATGCAGTTTCGCTGGAAGCAGTGCTGGCGGCTTCGCTGCCGGAAGCGGCCTCAGAGGTGGAAGAAGCGGCAGTAGAACCGCAAGCGGCCAGGCTGAGTGTAAGGGCTGCGGCCAGAACAGTAGAAATCAGCTTTTTCATGGTTGTTATCTCCTTTTTGTTACGGTTATTTTTCCGGTTTGTGTTTGTTTTAAGTTATGTTGTGGTGTTCCCTCAAACAGCGCAACACATTCGCACACCGGGCTGCTTACAGCGGGGACTGTATTTCATTGGTAACCCACCCTTTCTATCCAGATAAACGCGGGGATAAAATATTTATGGCAATACCGCATAATTCTAAGTGCCGATACGGCGAGCGAGGTGCGGCAGATGCTAAGCCAAAAGCGCAGATAATACTAGATGCTGCAAAGGTGAGCGCCGCCAGTGGCGGAAACAGCGAACCGAAGCAGGGGCAGCGGTCGCAGAGTGCGAGGGGCTTTGCCCCCGAAGCACGATGCGGGTACCGCAACCCGACATTATCGAGCATTTTGGCAACGCAGATGCCGTGCCGCAGCTGCCGGAGCGGTGCTTAAGCCGCAAGGCGGGAATTGTGCGGTGTTGCCTTAAGTTATGTTGTGGCGTTCCCTCAAACAGCGCAACACATTCGCACACCGGGCTGCTTACAGCGGGGACTGTATTTCATTGGTAACCCACCCTTTCTATCCAGATAAACGCGGGGATAAAATATTTATATAAAGCAAAAGCGGCGGCGTACCGTTCCCGGCACGCCGCCGCTGCACCCCTGCTGTTAAATGCGCGCAGGAAAACAGGTACAGGCTGCCGGAGCAAACTGCACATGCACATCATCATACCATCACGGCGTTCTGCGGTTTTCATTCTGACAGCACTTCCTTTCCCTGCTGAACCAGCACCTTTGTGGTGCGGCACATTTGTTTTTTTGCTATGGCGCAAGTATAGCCCCATTTGGCGCGGTTGTCAAGCGTATTTGTACATTTCAGCATTTTCCTACAAGTTTAGCAGGTTTGTAGAGTGTAAAATCTGCAATATGTCAGAAAATCGCCGCGGCCTGCCCCGCCTGGCAGCGCCAAAGGCTTGCCGCACGGGCAAAAATCTGCTATGATAAAGGCATCAGACATCAGGAGGCATTAACACCGTGAAGTTTTCAACCAAGGACCGCTATGCACTGCTTTTGATGGTGGAACTGGCCAGCGCCACCCCCGGGGAGTATCTGCCCCTTAAAGCAGTCAGCGATAATCAGGGCATCAGTGTAAAATATCTGGAGCAGATCGTTGCCCCGTTAAGCAAAGCCGGCCTTGTAGAAAGCGGCCGCGGCAGCCAGGGCGGCTACCGGCTCAGCCGCTCTGCCGCCCAGATCACTGCGGGCGATATCCTGCGCGCGGTGGAGGGCGAGATTGTCCCCGTTCCCTGCCTTGCCACTTCCGCAGAAAGCTGCCCCCACCGCGCCCAGTGCGAGACCCTGGGCTTTTGGGAAGGGCTGAACCAGGTCATTAACCAGTATATTGACAGCGCCACGCTGGAAAAGCTCAGCAGCGAATATCTTTCCCATTAAGGCACATGATAAAGAGAAAGCGCACGTACCTGCTATCATTACAGGTACGTGCGCTCTTGTTATTTCCTGTTCTTTTGGGCAACACCGCACAATTCCCGCCTTGCGGCTTAAGCACCGCTCCGGCAGCTGCGGCACGGCATCTGCGTTGCCAAAATGCTCGATAATGTCGGGTTGCGGTACCCGCATCGTGCTTCGGGGGCAAAAGCCCCTCGCACTCTGCGACCGCTGCCCCTGCTTCGGTTCGCTGTTTCCGCCACTGGCGGCGCTCACCTTTGCAGCATCCAGTATTATCTGCGCTTTTGGCTTGGCATCTGCCGCACCTCGCTCGCCGTATCGGCACTTAGAATTATGCGGTATTGCCTTTGTTTTTCCGGCATTATGCTTGGGGGGTACTATCGCTGTTTTCGGATGCCCAGTCGGGGGTATCTCCCGATCCGCTGGTGCCGGAATCTGCGGGCGCATCAGGGGCCGGAGCTTCCGTTGCGGTGGGTTCCTGGGTCGGTTCCTGCGTTGCAGCATTGGGGTCCTGTGCGCCGCAGCGGGTGCAGTAGCCGTTCTGGAAGTCATGCCCCAGGGCATTCACATACTGCTCTTATAATCCTTGCTGGAATCCTCATTGCAGTGGTAGTAGGTGTAGCCCTGCTCCGTGCAGGTGGGGGCGATGATCTCACTCCAATAGGTGTATTCCGGGTCCGGGGTCGCGGTGGCATAGCTGCCGCTGGTACCGTCTGCCCAGTCGGGTCCATTGGAAGAACTGCTGTCGCTGGCATCTTCATCGGGAGCTTCAGTGGTTTCGGGTGCTATGGTAGCGGTGGTGCTGGACACAATGTTACTCCCAACCGAAACATCTTTATCCCCCGTATGGGTAGGCACGGCGGTCAGGGCCGGGCGGGTATCCTCGGTAATGTAACTGTGGGTGCGGATGTAAGTAAACAGCGCATCCATGGCCTGCTCGGTCAGGTGGATACCATCACTGCTCAGCACATAGCCGCTTTTGGCATAGCCAGTAGAGCTGTCCTTCAGCACCTCGGCGCTGTTCAGGAACTTCCAGCCGTTATCCTGGCACATCTGCACCAGGGCTTTGTTGTATTCATCTACCTGGGTCTGGGTCAGGTTCTGGTTGGAATGCTGCTGGCCCAGCGGCGGAATAGCGTTCACGATGATATCCACACTGGGGTAAGCATCCTGCACAGCCTTGATGCCCTTGGCGTAATCGCTGGCAAAGCTGGAAGCGCTGTAGCTGGAGCTTAAATCGTTGGTGCCAAAGGTCAGAATCACGCGGCGGGGCTGCATCAGGGCAACCGCTTCCGGCATCGTCTTGTAGCCGCTGTAGCCCTGGAACTGCACGCAGGCATACGTTGCCAGGGATTTGCCGGACATACCTACCGAGCCAATGGCATTATCATAACTGCAATAATTGAAAATGCGGTACATGCGGGCGGTGTTGGAATCGCCAACGAAGAGTGTTTCGTCCACATAGCTCTGGCCCGCATCGGCGCTTTCTTCCAGAATGGTAAAGCTGTACTTGTTGGTATCGATCGTATTCTGGTTTTTATCATAGCTGCTGTCCGCCACAAGGGGTTCCTGGGTGGCGGCGGAATCCGCTGTGTTATCATTCTGCCGTGTGGTGCTGCCCAAGCCGCGCACAATAAAGAACGCTGCCCCCACGGTGATGAGCACCGCTGCAAAGCACAGCACCAACACCAGATACATTTTTTCTTTTACATCCATCCCGGCACGGGTCGTTTGTTTTGCCATGATATTTCCTTTCCGTTCCTGGCAGGGTTGCCTGGTATCTATCAGGGGTGTAATGCCCTTGTATTTTCTGACCTCAATACATAAGTTCTATTTTACACCATTTTGCGCTTCAGCACCAGTGGTTTCCGTTTTTTTCATATTTTGCACAAAAATGGCACCTGCCATTTGCGGCAGGTGCCATTCAGGTAATATATTTTATCGCTTATTTTCCATGGCTGCGCTTATTCTGGTTTATCGGCTGCGGGCAGCAGGTTTGCTTTGCGCAGAGCGGGCACCAGTGCCAGGAACAGCACAACAGCGCACACGGTGGACAGCAGAGAGTTCACCAGGGTAACGCCGCTGGTGATCTTGGCCACGGTGGAAGCCAGGTCAGCCTCTTGACCAAAGATATAGCGGTTACGGAAGTAGCCCAGGAACGGGTCGGTGAACACATTGACCAGCAGGCCACTGAATGCAGAGCCGATAACGGCAACGTAATACTTAACGCCGTCCGCTGCGCTGAGATCCTGCAGCTTGAACACCTTGTGAGCAAACACGCCGCAGACAATGCCAATGATGAATTTAAGGATAAAGGTGGTGATGGCATAGCCCGGATCACCGGCCATGATATCGGCCAAAGCAAGGCCGATGGCACCAGCCAGGCCACCGGAAACGCCGTCCAGCATCAGGGCGGTCAGTGCGGTAAAGGTGTTGCCCAGGTGGAAAGAAGAACCGGTGCCCAGCACGTTGGGGAATGCGGAAAAACTCATACGCAACAAAGCTGAGCGCAGCCATAATACCGATGGTTGCAATTTTTGGGTGGTGAATTTGGTTTTGCTGAGTGCAGCGATCAGGATACCGAGCGCCACAACAACGAACAGCAGGAGCCACATAACAGCAGTAGACATGGATGATACTTCCCCTCATTTTGCTATTTTCCCCGTTCCTTTGTAGTCTATTTACTTGACAAAGGAAACCGCTTGGGATATGCTCTATTATAATCTTATCTGGCATGATATAAATGGCCAGTAAATTTATTTTTATGGTGCCAGATTGTAAAACGTAAGGGGGAACCGCCATGATTGAACTGCATCCTGAAAAAAATGCCGCTGTATGAGCAGCTCTATAACGCACTTGCGCAGGATATCCGCTCCGGTGCCTTGCAGCCGGGCAAGGCTTTGCCGGGGCGGCGCACCATGGCGGCCCAGCTTGGCATCAGCACCAACACGGTGGATACTGCCTACCAGATGCTTGCGGCGGAAGGGCTGGCCGTCACCCGGCCCCGCAGCGGCTTTTTTGTTCAGGAAACCGGCGGCATGCTGCACACCCGCCCGCAGCACAGCGTGGTTCCCGCCCCAAAAGCCACGCCAAAAAATACAGTCAGCAATCAAGACGATATTTTATACGATTTGTCAACCGGCAGTATAGATACTTCCCTCTTTTCCTGCCCGCAGCTGGGGCGCATCCAAAAGGAACTGATGTACCAGCGGCCGGAGCTGCTGCAGCGGGGTGATATGCAGGGGGATGAAAACCTGCGCGCCCAGATTGCCGCCTACCTTGGCGAATACCGCGGCGTGGACTGCACAGCGGATCAGGTCGTGGTCGGGGCCGGGGTGGAGTACCTGCTGGGCTGCCTGGCACACCTGTTTGCGGGCAGCACCGCCGCGGTGGAAAACCCCGGCTACAGCCGCACCCGCGCCGTACTGGAAAACAACGGCATCCCCTGCGTACCGGTGGAAATTGACGAAAGCGGTCTGCCGATCCGCGCGCTGGAGCAAAGCGGAGCCAACCTGTGCTATGTTACCCCCAGCCACCACTTTCCCACCGGCGTTACCATGCCGGCCCCCCGGCGCGCGCAGCTGTTAGCCTGGGCCGCCGCCAAACCGGGGCGCTTTATCCTAGAAGATGACTATGACTCAGAGTTCCGCTTTGCCACCCGCCCACTGCCCAGCTTACAGGGCATGTCCGGCGCCAACGGGCCGGTGGTGTACCTGACCACCTTTTCCAAAAGCCTTGCCCCCGGCATGCGCATTGCCTGCATGGTGCTGCCGCAGGGGCTACTGGAACGCTACCAGAGCGATTTTTCCATGTACGCCAACACCGTCAGCCGATATGAGCAGCAAACACTGTGTGAGTTCATGGCCAACGGTTATTTTGCCCGCCATATTGCCCGGATGCGCCTGACCTACAAGCGCCGGATGGAAGCCTTTGCCGCCGCCCTGCACGCCGGGCTGGACCCGGATTTGACGCTGGCGGGGACACACTCCGGTCTACATTTTTTGCTCACATTACCGGGCGCGGGCGGCGAACAGGCCATGGTGCAGGCCGCGGCCAAACAAGGGGTGCGGCTGAAAGGCTTGAGCGAATATTATATGCAGGATGCCGCTCATTGCCGCCCCGATACTGTGGTGGCGGGCTATTCCGGCCTGCAGGCGGAGGACATTCCCGCCGCGGCGGCCGCGTTGGGCCGGGCGTGGCGGCAAATGTCACACTCCATCATTTAATAGGCACGATACAATTTAGGCCCGTCCGGGGACGCCGGCCCCTACAAATAATTTATTCGCACATCATAAATTTTGCACGGGCAATACAGCCAAGCCACGGCGGGGTCAGGTGACCCCGCCCTACCGGGCAATTTGCGGCGTTATTCCCCTGCCCCCATCCTCAGCACCTCCTGCACCGTCTGCTGCCCGTTTTCCGTCAGGGCAAAGCTCCCTTCGGGGCGGCTGGTGAAGCTGGGCAGGGCGGTTTCCACTACCAGCGCGGGGACGGTGCTGAAATAGTTGAATACACTTTCCAGCGTGTTCCAGTCCTGCGCCTGCAAATCCGTTAAAATGCGGGCACTGGCCTGCCGTGCCTGGCCTGGCAGGGCGGCAAGCTGCTGGGGGTTTTGGCGGAATAAGGCCGCGGTGTAAGCTGCCAACAGCCGGGCTGCTCCGGCATCAGTCTGCTCTGCCCCCAAATCACGCAGAGCGGTCTCGGCAGTGGCAGCCTCGATTTCTGCCACAAAGTTCTGGTGGGGGTCTGTATCCTCCTGCAACGCGGCCATATCCAGCCGCACGGTGGTGCCCTGCTCCCAAAAGCTGGCATAGCAGCTGGGCGTGGCCGCAAGGTAGTGTTGCGGGGCGGTACCAAGGGTATCCCCCAGCAGCTGAGCTGCCCGTGCCGGGCCAGCCGCCAGATAAGCTGCGGCCAGCGTTGTGGTGCCGCTGGGGGCGGCAAGCTGCATGTTGCCGGGCAAGCCGCACAGAGTCAGCGTGGCGGCAGGGGCATCCATGCGCAGCAGGATAAATTCGGGTTCCTCTTTCTGCACCGCCAACAACAGGCTGCCCATATAGCGGGACGCCGGGTCTACCTGCACTGCCGTGCCCGCCGCATTGGCGCGGCGCACGCGCTCCTGCATCTGGCGCTGCATGGCAAAATACTCCACCAGCCCAACCATGGGCAGCAACAGCAGCAGGGTAAGCGCCAACGCGCTGAAAAATAACCGTATCCGCATAAAACACACTCCTTTGCCGCATACTGTAATTACAGTTTAGGCCGCCGGAACGCAGCTTAAACCCAACGCAAAACAAAGGAGTGTTTGCCCATGCTTCATCGCCCTTACGGCCCACGTGGCGCGGAAAGTGAAGACCCCGAATTTTGGACCGACCTGACGCGGAACAGCGACTTTTTGCCGGAGCCCGGCATTGTCAACCCGGTGCTTCGCAGCGCCCAGGAACCTTATACCCCTGCCGATGCCCACCAGGACCGGCAGACCATTGACGACGAAAACCTTGCCAGCCACAACGACCCGCTTGGCAGCTGGACCGGCGTTCCCGACCAGGCGGACGAAATGCCGACCCAGGACCAGGACGACCTGTAACCACACATAAAATAACAGGCACAGCCTTTTGCCGCATTGCGGCGCGTAAGGTTGTGCCTGTTGTTTTTAGGCAATACCGCACATCCCGCCTAACGGCTCAAGCACCGCTCCGGCGGCTGCGGCACTTAGAATTATGCGGTATTGCCTTTACTTTTTGTTCCATTATACCCGGCGGTAAGCAAGGAAGCGGAAGCCGATTTCGGTCGTCAGGCTCTGCTTTGCCGCAAGGCGGAGTGCCCCGACGTGCGGGGTTTTCCAGAAATAGGGGGTCATGGCAAACAGGTTGCGGATCTGGTCGCCCTCCACCGTGATGGTATCCGTCACGGTGCGCTCTCCGATCAGGGTAAAGCCGGAGTATTCTGTCTGCTGTTCTGCGTTTTCATACGGCTCATCGTACAGAACTTCTTTCAACCCGTACAAATGCCGTGCCGTTGGCACTGCGTACAGCAGCACACCGCCGCTGCGCAGCACCCGGCAGAACTCCTGCCCGGCAAAGGGTGAAAAGATGTTCAGCAGAACATCCGCCCAGCCATCCCGCACCGGGGCGCTGAAGCTGCCGCCCACCGCAAAAGCAGCTTCCGGCAGTAGCTTTGCCGCAAGGCGGATGGCATCCTTGGAAAGGTCGAACCCGGCCAGTACGCAGGGACGGCCCTGGGCGGCAAAGGCATCATACACCACGCGGTCATAGCTGCCTTCGCCGCAGCCGGCATCCAGCAGGTGGGTCTCACCGCATTCGGGTGCGTATTCCAGGCAGAGCTCGGCCAGCGCTTTCTGGAACGGGGCATAATACCCCGCCTGCAAAAAGGCACGGCGGGCGCGCACCATGGCTTTGCCGTCACCGGGGTCCGCCGCATGGCGCTTCTGGATGGCCAGCAGGTTGACATACCCCTTCCTTGGCCATATCATAGCTGTGGCCCTGGGGGCAGCGCAGCGAGGTTCCCAGCGGCATCAATGCGCCGCCGCACACCGGGCAGCGCAGGGCCGCTGCCGCCTGCGGGGTCATTCGTCATCCTCCGCCGGAACCAGATTTTCCGCCGGAACGGACAGCAAGTGGAACTCTGGCACCAGCTCCGGCAGCGGACCTTCGCCCGCAATGGGGGCGGTAGCTCCGCCGTGGGCGGCCATATACTCTTCAAAGTTGGCAAACTTCTGTTTGGGCGGGCGGCGGGAAATCATCTCCAGGCCCGGATCTTCCTCTCGCGGTTCACGGTTCACCCGGCTGCGGGGGGCTGGCTGCGCGCCGCGGCGGGCGCGGCGGTTCCGGTGCAGGGGCTGCGGGGGCACGGCGGGCAGCATTGCGCTGCGGGGGCTGCGCGACAGGTTCCTGCGGCGGGCGGCGGCGCGGCGGCTGGGGGGTGGGCTGGGGCTTTTGCTGCCCGCGCGGGGGTTGGCCGTTCAGCTGCGGAGCCACAGGGCGGGCCTGATTGGCATTATTGGGGCGTGCAGGGCGCTGGGCCGGTTTGAGGGCAGCGGGCTTTGCCGCATTGCTGCGGTTGTTCGGGGCTGCCTGCCGGGGCGGGCAGGGGCGGGATGCATCTTTGGGCTGTGGGGTCCGCGGGGCGGGGTTCTGGGCCGGGGCATCCCCATGGGGGGTGTGGCGGCGGCGACGGCGGCGCGCTGCTGTGGACTGAGCATCGCGCACGGCGGGCTCAGCGTTTTTTTCGTTGTTCGGCATAATTGGCTCCCTGTATCGTCAGTCCGGCATGGTCAGACTGCGGCATTCATTATAGTAACGTTTTTCCTCGGCATGGCCCATGCTGAAAGTCTTGCGCGGCAGCACGCCGCCCAGCACAACACCTTTGAACAGGTCTGCTTTGGCAAAGTCCGGCATCAGCAGGGCTGTGGCCGGTTTGGCGGGGTCTGCAGCCATGGCGCGGGCAGCCGCGGCACCGTGGATGTAATCCACCGTCACGCCGGGGTTCTGGGCCAGATAATCCCCAATAAAATGTTCCGTGGTGCCCACGGCCAGCGGGTCCGGGGTGTTGGCGGCGTCAAAGGTGATCTCTGCACCGGCACCGGCCAGCACGATATGCTGGTCGCCGCCCTGGAGGGCTGCGCCGTGCTGTTCCAACCAGCTGCCAAAGTCTGCGGCAACGGTGTTGGCGTCCACGCCAAACAGCACACGGTGGATGGGCTCAATCTCAATCGCCGGGGAATGCACGTTGCACACTTCCGCCAGGCACCAGCGCGCCGGGTGGGTCTGCTGCTGTTCCGGCGGCAGGGTGGGTTTCAGTTCTTCCCAATAGGCTTTTGCTGTGGCAAGGGAATGGTTGCCATCACCAACCGCCAGCGTCATGGGGGGCTGGCCGGCTGCGGCAGGCCAGCGTGCGGCAAAAGCAGCGGCATCGCCAAGGTTTGCCAGCGCAGTGTTGATCTGCTCCACCAGCGCGGGGTCCTCCACGGCCCAACCGGCCAGGTGGCCGCCGTTCAGCATCAGCGCGCCATCATACAGCAGCGGCAGCTCCGCCTTATGGGCGGCAATGGGTTCAATCAGGGTACAGGCTTCATCGTCGGCCAACATCATCACATGCGGGGTTTCCAGCTGGGCCCCGCGGCGGATCTTGAGCCGGGGCGGGATGCGCGCCACCACTGTGCTCTCGCTGGGGCGGATGGCGGGCTTGCTGCCTTTTTTAAAGCTGTACTGTTCCAGGTCCACAGCACCAACCAGACCCTGGCGGATGGTACCGTCCATCTGGGTGCGCTCCACATACACATAGCCATGTACACAGCGGGTCAGCAGGTTATCGCGGTAATCCTGCATGGCCGCACGGATCGCTGCAAGGCGCGATTCTTCCTGCGGGGTTCCAAGGTAAGCTTCCGGCAGAACAATGTGCAGGGTGCTGGGTTTACCCTTTGCCAGTTCCTCCGCTTTCTGCCAGTATTCCGGCTGGGAGGTAAACTGATCCACCGCAATGCAGGCCCACGGGTCCAGCGGGGTCGCTGCACCGGGCAGCAGGATATCAGCAGGGACAAAACAATTCTGCATGGTAATCACTCCTCTTTCACGGATGCCGTTTTTTACGTCCGGGCGCGGCTCAATCCACAGTGCCAACCAGCCCGTAAATTGCCAACGAGAGAATGCCGATATAAATCAGCACACTGGGCAGGCCGCGGAATATATGTGGGATATCTTTGCTGCGCAGCCGGCGGCGGCCTTCATCCACCACCAGCACAGCGACCAGGTAGCCCACGCCGCTGCCAAAGCCGAAGCCGATGGACTGCAGCAGGTTATAGTTCTGGCTGGCTGCAACCAGCAGGGTGCCCAGCACGCAACAGTTGAAGGTTGCGCCGGGCAGCTGTTCGCGGCAGGCATCGCGGCTTTTGGGGAACAGGCCCAACAGCAGCCACACAATGCCCATAGCGATCAGTGAGCAGTTCAAAAATACCAGCGGGCGCAGGGCGTTGACCGACAGCCAGCCGGGCAGCACCTTTGCCAAAGCGGGCAGCGTTAAGCTTTGGGCAGCCCAACCCATGGGGGCGCTGATGGTCTGTACCAGAATGATGGGAATGCAGTACTGCCATGTGCTGATTTTGGGGTCGTTGACCAGCTTGTTCAGTCGGGAAACGCCCAGCGCGCGGAAGAACACTGCATTCTCCGCAAACACAGCCATGACGGCGTAGGTCAGGAACTGCGCCACAGCCTGCAAAACGGAAAGCTCAGCGCTTGCGTTTATTGCCATACAGATGACGCACCTCCTCGATCTTATAATGCACATAGGCACCGCCGATGGCGGTCCACACGGCGGCAATCAGGCCAATGATGATAAACCCGGTGCCCGGCTGGTCGGCCAGCGGCAGCGGAGCCACGGGAAATACCACGTTGCCGAACACGGTGCCTTCCGCCAGCAGTTCACGCACAACCCCCACCAGCAGCACCGAAAAGCAGATACCAATGGTATTGTTGATGCCGCGGCGGAACGCCTCGCCCACCGTTTCCAGGTCGTTGGATTCCATACGTTTGATCACGGCGGGCTCCACTACCAGCATGGGCAGATAGATCCCCAGCAGCGAAAGATCCGCCCCAAACAGGTTGTACAAAATGATATAAGCCGGGACATACACAATAGCGGCAGCGTAAGAGTATACCACACCGCGGAAGCGGTTGCCGGTCAGGTGGCAGATTGCCACAGCCAACATACGGGTTGCCGTTACAAGCAGAATGGTGGCAGCGCACAGCATCCAGGCATTCTGGCCGCTTACAGCAGCCGCCACAATGGGTGCCAGCCCCAGACCGCGCACCATAACGGGGTTATTCAGCCACAGGTGGTCATCATGGATATTCTGGGCCAGCTCTTCCTCGGCCTCTTTGCGGGTCTTGGGCTTATTGGCGGGCTGGACCGTTTTGGGCTTTTCGGCCGTAGGTGCTTCCTGCTTGCTTTCTACCGCTTTCTGCTCCGCCTGGGCGGCGGCCAGGGCTTCCTGCTCGATCTGCTCGGCGGTTTTGCCCTGCTCTGCGGCGCGGCGCGCCTGTTCCAGCATTTCGGGGGTCAGCTGGGGGATGATAACGGTTTGGGAATGTTCCTGCAGGGTCGGCTTTTTGTTGCTGTTCTTACGGTTCTCTGTGTTGGGCAAGGCGCTTTTCCTCCTTCCGCATGAATCTGATCCTTTCTGCGCGCTGGGCCAGGCGGTCCAGCCATTCGGGGAAAGCACCAGCCAATACAATGGCAAAGCATACGCCGGTTTCGTATACGCTGTAATAGCGGAACGCCGTTGCCATTGCGCCCAGGAACAAGCCGTAAATCAAACGGCTGCTCCAGCGGTTGGGCTGCACCACCGGCTCGCACGCCAGGAATATCCCGCCAAACAGCATGCTGCCGGAAAGCAGGATATACTTTTTCCAGGTAGATGCGCTGGCGCACATATTCCCATGGGGCACTCAGGGCTGGAAGTTCGTTCAGGTTGGGCAGCAGCCAGGGCACCAGTACGCATACCGCAAGGTACGGCACAAAGGTAGAAAGCTGCATGTGGCCGCGCACCAGCAGGTACAGCCCACAGGCCACAATGACCAGAATAGCGCAGCAGCCCAGCGGCCCAGCCACATTACCGGTCAACAGGTTGATGGTACTGTCAGACGGCAGGCCGCCGGCAGACAGGGTGGTGTTGCTGCCTTGGGTCAGCACCACTCCGGTGCTGCTGAAAAGTGCCAGCACTGTACCCGGTGCCGGGTAGGACGACATGACTCGCGGCCATGCCAGCGTTGCCGCCACCAATCCCACCGCCGCCGGGTGGAAGGGATAGTGCCCCTCTCCGCCGAACGCTTCTTTGACAAGCACGGCAATGATCGTTGCCGTGACCACCATATAATACGGGGCCGAAGCCGGCATCATCAGCACAATCAGCGCAGCAAAAGCTTCGCTGGAAGGCTCATGTGCGCGGTACCCCGCCGCATGCAGCGGGGTAACAACACAGTCCGCCACATACGCAGTCAGCAGCCCGGCCGCCATCATCAGCAGCGGGCGCGCTCCGTAATAAAAACAACTGACCGCCAAAAGCGGGACAGTGCAAAACAAAATGTCCCAATAATAATCATAGTTTACACTTTTGGTGATCTTATCATGACGTTTTGGCATGGATACTCCTTTGGGGGTTACAGCGCCCGAACCTGTTTGGCCAGCGCAGCACGGTCCTGCGCCTTAAAGAACGCGCTGCCCATGACCAGCACACTGGCTCCGGCCTGGGCACACAGGGAGGCGGTTTCGGTGTTAATGCCGCCGTCCACCTCAATGTGGGGGGAAACACCGCGCCGGTTGCACTCTGCCTTGATGGCTGCCACACGGCTGACGGTTGTGGGGATGAACTTCTGCCCGCCAAAGCCGGGCTCCACCCCCCATGACCAGCACCAGGTCCAGTTCATCCAGGTAGGGGAACACTGCCTGCGGCGGGGTAGACGGGCTGATGGTCAGGCCCACCAGGCACCCAGTCTCCCGCACAGCGGCAATGGTCTGCCCCACATGGTTGGGCACAGCTTCAATGTGGAAATTGATCAGGTTTGCCCCTGCTGTCGCAAAATCCTGTGCATAGCGTGCAGGGTCGGAGATCATCAGGTGAACATCATAAAATGCTTCCGGCACGGCCTTTTTCAGGCATTTCAGCACCGGCGCGCCATAGGTGATGTTGGGTACAAAGTGGCCGTCCATCACATCAAAATGCACCATGTCTGCACCGCACACCATAGAATCGGCCGTTTCGGCAGCAAGGTTGGCAAGATCGGCAGACAGGATGGAAACACTCAATTCCGTCATTGCTTTGTCCTTTATCTCAAATTGCACCGCATCATTCCCGCCGCAGCGGTATTTGGAATCATGCGGTTTTGCTATAAATCCTGGTTTACGCCTGCCTTATGCTTTGTACTGGTTGATCTTATCCATCTGCACAGCAACGCAGGCCAGCGCGCTTTCAATTACCTTGTCCATATCATAGTACTTATACTCGCCCAGGCGGCCGCCAAACACAACGTGCGGCTCAGCATCGGCCAGTGCCTTGTACTTGGCGTACAGGGCGCTGTTCTTGTCATCGTTGACCGGGTAGTACGGCTCGTCGCCCGGCTTCCACTCAGCGGAGTATTCGCGGCTGATGACCGTCTTGGTGCCCGGCTCGGTGGAGCCGAACTCAAAGTGCTTGTGCTCAATGATGCGGGTGTACGGGGTTTCGGCATCGGTGTAGTTGATGACAGCGTTGCCCTGATAGTTGGGGCAGGCCAGCGTTTCGGTTTCAAAGCGAACGCTGCGGTACTGCAAGGTGCCCAGGGAGTAATCAAAATAAGCGTCAATGGGGCCGGTGTAGATCACACGGTCAGCCAGAGCATCCAGTTCAGCCTTGTTAGCCAGGTAGTTCACACCCAGGCGAACTTCCACACCCTGCAGCATGTTGGCCACCATCTGGGTGTAGCCGCCGTTGGGAATACCCTGATACAGCGCATTGAAGTAGTTGTTATCAAAAATCAGGCGCACCGGCAGGCGCTTGATGATGAACGCCGGCAGCTCAGTGCAGGGGCGGCCCCACTGCTTTTCGGTATAGTGCTTGACCAGCTTTTCGTAAATATCGGTGCCGACCAGGTTGATGGCCTGCTCCTCCAGGTTTTTGGGCTCGGCGGTAAAGTGGGCAGCGCGCTGCTCCTCGATCTTTGCCTCGGCCTCGGCGGGGGTCACAACGCCCCACATCTTGTTGAAGGTGTTCATGTTGAACGGCAGGTTGTACAGTTCGCCCTTATAGTTTGCCACCGGAGAGTTGGTATAGCGGTTGAACACAGCGAACTGGTTCACATAGTCCCACACTTCTTTATTGTCGGTATGGAAGATATGTGCACCATAGCGGTGGACATTGATGCCCTCAACATTTTCGGTGTAGATATTGCCGGCAATGTGGTCGCGCTTATCGATCACCAGGCAGCTTTTGCCTGCCTTGGTAGCCTGCTGTGCAAACACTGCGCCAAACAGACCAGCGCCGACGATCAGGTAATCATACTGTTTCATGGGGAACCTCCTTGTTATTTGGCAGAATGGCTGAACGGATCAGCGGAACGGTTTTTCCATTGCTGCACCTGCTGCAGGTGGAATTCAAAATCACGGTCATCCTTTGTCAGCTGGCTGGAAAGGATCACGCCGGAAATAAACAGCAAAAGCGCCGCCACCAGTACGCAGGCACACACACGATCAGCGTAGGGAAGCGCGGCACAAGGCCGGTGGCAAAATATTCGCCCAGAACAGGGGCCAAAAAGCACAGGCTGATAATGCCAAGCACCGCAGCCAGGGTGCTGAAAAAGCCGAACGGGCGGTAGTTTTTATACAGCCGTGCAATGGTGCGCAGCACGCGGAAGCCGTCCGAATAGGTATTCAGCTTACTTTCGCTGCCTGCGGGGCGGTCACGATAGTCAATGATCACATTCTCCACCTGCATGTTGCGGTGCAGGGCGTGGATGGTCATTTCGGTCTCGATTTCAAAGCCGCGGCTCAGCACCGGGTAGGTTTTGACAAACTGGTAGCTGAACGCACGGTAGCCCGTCATGATATCCTTGATTTGGCCGCCGAAGAGGTTGTTGGTAAAAAACCGCACCAGGTCGTTGCCAAAATTGTGGAATGGGCGTTTGTTCTGGGTGTAATAGGTGGAGGAAAGCCGATCCCCCACCACCATATCAGCCTGGTGTTCGGTGACGGCTTTGACCATTTCCGGGGCCGCTTCCGCCGGGTAGGTATCGTCGCCGTCCACCATGATATAGGCTTCGGCGTCAATTTCGCGGAACATGCGGCGGATGACGTTGCCTTTGCCCTGCTGGTATTCGTGGCGCACCACGGCACCGGCTGTGCGGGCCAGCTCTGCCGTGCCATCGGTAGAGTTGTTATCGTACACATAGATCGTAGCTTCCGGCAGAACGCGGCGGAAATCCATCACAACCTTTTGTACTGTCTGAGATTCGTTATAACAGGGGATAAGAACTGCTATTTTATCCAATGATATTCACTTCCCTTTTGCGGGTAGATTTTTGTGTTTCAGGTGCGTGGTTTTGGGGTATGCAGCGGGCGCACAATGTGCGCCCCTACGGGGTGGGTTATACAGCTTGATGCACGTAACATCTGTGCACAGCGTAGGCGCACCGCATGTCCCCCTGCGTAAGAGGTATTTCCCTATCCTGCAGGGCGAGGCAGCCCCACCCTGCCGAACCGTTATGTGCTTCTATTTTTCGGGGGCTGTCCCAACCACTCTTACGCTTCCGCGCACTTTTTGATCTCGTCCAGCCAGAACCGTGCGGTTTTCTCCCAGCTGTACTTGGCCAGCACCTTGTCCGGCGGGGCCGCAGGCTTGGCAAACAGCGCGTCAAGGTCCACATCATAGTCATAGGGGTCAAAGTAGCGGGCGGTATCGCCATACAGCTCCGGCAGGCAGCTGGCACGGGCCAGGGCGATGGGTGCCCCCAGGCTGAGCGCTTCCAGCGGCGGAATGCCGAACCCTTCAAACACAGCGGGGTGCAAAAAGCCTTTGCAATTCTGCATCAGCGCTTTGTTCTGGCCGTCCGTCACATAGCCGGGGTAAAAGATATTGCTGGTGTTTTGGGCAGCATCTGCTTCGGCGCTGCCAAAGGCAGCAAGGTCCTGCCGCCGGCCACAACAAAGGTTTTATCCGGGTTGCGGGCGGCAACCTCACGCACCCACTTAAAGTTTTTGTGCCCGGCCAGGCTTCCCAGTGCGTAATAATACTCTTTTTTCTTCACGCCAGGCAGCTTGTCAAACACCGTCATATCCGGCTGGACGTTCTGCAGATGCTCCCAGCCGTTATAGGTCACACCGATCTTATCCAGTGGGATGCCCAACCGCTCGCTGATCAGGTGGCGCTGGTTATCACTGACGGTGAACACCCGCTGGGCAAACCATTTGGTGGAAAGGCAGTGGAACCAGAACTTGAAGCGGAAAAACGCACGGTCGGTTTTCATTACCAGGGGGCGGATATCATGCAGCACCACCACGCTGCGGCGGGTCATGAGCATATCGCTGGCAAGGCCAACGTAAAAGGCGTGGTGTTTGCGCAGGTAGCGCGGCAGCACCACCAGATTGTAACTATACTTAATGGCCTTGAGCGGAACAATTTTGATGTTTTTCAGTTCGGGCAGGTGCAGCGGGCGGCCATCGTCCCGGTAGCACAGCCGCACATCCAGGCCGGTACCCTCCAGCAGGGGGTCCAGCCGGGTCACAACTTCATACACAAAGCGCGGAATGCCCGTGATGGGGTCACACAGCACTGTGCCATTGATCACAATGGGGTTCACTCTTCGGCCTCCTTGGCGGTTTCGTGGTGAGAGCAGGCCTCCAGCTCACGCTGCCAGTCTGCATAGCGGCGGGTGCAGTAATCCCGCAGCTCGTCCTCAAAGCGCTGCTCACTGAAGCTGCGGCTGTGTTCCCGGATCTGCTGTGGGGGATAAGCCACGCCTTCGGTCTCAAACTTCTGGATGCAGGCTTCCAGGCTTTCGGGTGTCTGCTCGTCAAACAGCAGGCCGGTTTTGCCGTCCAGCACAGTCTCACAGGCGCCGCCGCGGCCAAAGGCCAGCACCGGGGTGCCTGCGCTCTGGGCTTCCACAGGGGTAATGCCAAAATCCTCCTCGCCGGGGAACAGGAACGCCTTGGCGCGCAGATAATAGCCGCGCACCTCTTCGTCGCTCAGGCCGCCGCCCAAAAAGCGGATGGTCGGGCCAGCCATGGCGCGCAGCTTGTCGCCCTCGCCGCCGCCGCCGATCACGATCAGCGGCTTGTTCAGCTTGGTGCAGGCTGCCACAGCCAGGTCAATCCGCTTGTACCAGGTAAAGCGGCCCACCACAAGGTAAAAATCCTCTTTGGGCACAAAGGGTTCTTCGTTGATATGCACGCAGGGGTAGATCACATCACTGTCGCGCCGGTAATATTTTTTGATGCGCCTGGCAATATAATGCGAGTTGGCGATAAAATAGTCCACCCGGTCCGCGGCGCACTTATCCCACTGGCGCAGCTTGAGCATCTGGCCGGGCATGACCGCCCGCACCAGCGCGTTGGCATTGTTGCGGTAGGTATAATAAAAATCCCAGACATAGCGGGTGGGCGTATGGCAGTAGCAGATATGCACGGCGTCCGGCCTGGTGATCACGCCCTTGCTGCAGGAAGAGCAGGACGAAATGACCATATCGTATTCCGAAAGATCCAGTGCTTCAAACGCGCGGGGCATCCACGGCAGCATGGCACGGTACAGCTTGGTGGCAAAAGGCAGCTTTTGGAGATAGGTGGTGCGGATATCATAATCCTTGAACCACGCAGGCATGTTGTTTTCGTCATAGACGAGGGTATAGATGGGTGCATCAGGGAAAACATGGTGCATACAGTCCACCACGCGGTCTGCACCGGCGTATGCCACCAGCCAGTCATGCACAATGGCTACCTTCGGCTTGCCGTTTTTCATCCTCAGCCCTCCTTTGGTTGGTTACTGGATCTTTTCATCGTTGACCATTTTGCCGCCAAACACGGTGCGGAACAAAATTTTGATATCCAGTGCAACGGTCCAGTTTTCGATGTACCAGATATCATAACGGATACGCTCCGCAATATCAGTGTCACCGCGCAGGCCGTTGATCTGCGCCCAGCCGGTCAGGCCGGGGCGCACCTGCTGGCGCACTAGGTAACGGGGAATTTCTTCCTTAAAATGCTCTACATGGAACGGGATCTCTGGCCGCGGGCCAACCAGGCTCATATCCCCTTTTAATACATTGAAAAACTGCGGCAGTTCATCCAGGCTGAATTTGCGGATAATGCTGCCGAACCGCGTTTTGCGCGGGTCGCTGTTGGTGCTCCAGGCCGAATCTTCGGCGGCGTTCACCCGCATGGAGCGGAACTTATACATCATAAAGGGGCGTTTGTTCAGCCCCACGCGCTCCTGCTTAAAGATGATCGGCCCAGGGCTGGACAGCTTGACGCCGATGGCTACCCCCAGCATGATGGGGCTAGTGAGCACGATCAGCACCAGGCTGCCCACCACATCCATGGCGCGCTTGATAAAGGCGTTCAGGATATTATCAAACGGCGTCTGCCGGATGTTGATGAGCTTACAATCGCCCAGCACATCAATGGTGGGGCGGGCGGGCAGGTAATCGTTATAAAACGGCACCATGGTAATGCGGGTGCCGTGCTTATCGCAGGCGGCAAAGGCGCGGGTCAGCATGTGCATCTCGGCGGCATCCAGGGCCACCACCACCTCGTCAATGCCGGGTTCATCCAGCGTGACTTCCATTTTGTCATATCCGCCCAGGTAGCGCACATCCAGGTCCGGGTTGGCATAAGGCGCCAGGTAGCCATCCACATGGAAGCCATAATACGGGTTATGTTCGAGTGCCAGCAGGTACTCGGCAGCCATATCGCCGCCGCCGACCAGCAAGATATGGCGCAGATCCTCCCCTTTCCGGTTGCGGGCACGGTCATACCAGCGCTTGATCATCCGCTTGAAGATCAAAAAGCCGGTGCTGAACCCGTACAGCAGCAGCATGACCCCGCGGGAGAAGTTTTGCAGGCGGAAAACGAAGAGCAGCGCCATAAAGCCCACCACGCCCAGCGCGTTGCCGAACGCAATGGTGGTGCTGCGCTGCCACAGCCCCCGCAGGCGGGAGGGGTTATACAGCCCGCGGCTCCAATAGAGCAGCACCATCACCACGGCGTAGCCCGCCCACCCCAGGGCAACCATAGGGCTGCGGGCAATATCCAGTGCCGGGCCGGCGCCGCCCTCCTCAAAAAAAGGCAGCCAGTTAAAGCGCAGGAAATTGGCCAGCAGGTATGCGGCAATCAGCAGCACAATATCAATCACACTGCTGATCAAGCCCCTGATACGCTGATTTTCACTGAGCAATCCTGCTGCCCCCTCTCTGTACGCCATATTTCAATCGTTTTAGTATATCATAAAATCCATCCGGTTTCAACCAACTGCGGTTCTGCTGCGGCGCTGAAGCAGATTTTACAACTTTCCACTCCCGCTGCCGGACCTGCAGTTTTTCCGCGTTACTCGAAGAAGTACTCCCAATCCTGATACGTCGCATTCACTTCAACTGCGTTTACCTGCGGGTACACGGTGCCGCTGCCGGATTTTGCCGTCAGCAGAATTTGCCCCACACCGTTGGAAATGGTGATAGGCACCTCGTAACTGTCGCGGTCGGTGGGCAGGTAGAAATCGCCCTGGTTGGTGTCGCGTTCCGCGGCGGCGCAGAGTTCGTTTTCCGTCACACAGGTCACATGCAGGAACTGCCGGTCAAACGGGCGGTCCATGCTGTCAGAGCTGACCAGCCCATAGTGCAGCGTTACATCTGCCACACCACAAAAATCCGCGTCCGCCGCCGTTACGGTCACCAGCACAGTGCCATCTCCCTGCAGGGTGGCAGCGGTCGTGGCTTCCACGTTCAGATTGTTATCGGTTCCGGTGCGCTCCCAGAAAAGGTGCATGCCGCCGGACTGGAAGGTGTTTGCCACCGGCTGCCAGTAACGGTACAGCTCCCGGTAGAACCACCAGTTGGCGTTGCGGCTCCACCGCTCCGGCGGGGCCACCTTGGGGCTGGGGGTCACGACAATGTCAAAATTCCCCTGCTGAAAGGTTTGCAGGTACGCCAGGCGTTGGCGATCCCCCAGGGCATGGATGATGTAATCCGTGCCGGTAGGCTGCAGCTGGCCAGTCATGGCTTCCAGCGCGCTGGAATAGGTGCCAAACAGCCGCTTGCCCGCCGTCAGTTCCTTTTCGGTTGCCAGCTTTTCGGCCTGGTCGCCGATCCAGCCGCCCAGCTCCGGTACAAAGGTATAGCCCTCGTGCCCGCCAATGCGGGTCTGCACCTGCCCGGCCATGCCGACGGCCAGCACAGCGGCCCCCAGCACCGCACAGCCTGCGGGCACAATGCGCGCTGCAACCTGCGGAAAGCTTACCTTTTGGCAAACCAGCAGCACCGCTTTGATGATACACGCCGGGGCCAGTACGGCAGCCAGTGCCGCCGCGCCGCCCGTGGGCCCATTGTTGGAGGCACTGACCATGCCGTACAGCAGGTTCCACAGCACCATGCCCAGTGTCAGGGCAAAGCCCCCGGCCGCCAACACAGCAGAGCGTTTGCTGCGGCAGACAAAAATACCGATGGCAAACGCCAGTGCCGCCGCAAGGCAGAACACTGCCGCGCCCGGCCAGTGCAGGTCTGCCACGCTGCACACCCGGTCGCTGAGGGTATTGCCGTAATACCAAGTCTGGTAAGCGCTGGTTCCGCGGGTCTGGCGCAGCCAGGCCAGCGGGTGCCCCCAGCTGATGAGCAGCACCGAAACGCCAAGCCCCACCACACTGGTAACGATGTAGCGCAGTGTCTGCACCACAATTTTACCGATGGAACTGCGATACAGCCGGATGAGATACAACCCATACCCCAGCGCAATGGAAATATAGGCAGCGCCGCCCATATCATTGCTCCAAGGCACAAAAAAGCCTGCAGCAAAGGGCACCAGCACCGCCGGGGCCAACAGCCGCCTGCTTGTATCCTGCTGCCAGAAATGCAGTCCCAGCAGGATGACCAGTACCGCCAGTGTTAAAGCGGCGGAGCGCATCATGCGGGCGCTGTTGCCGTTGGCGGCGGCATAGCTCAGCAGGGTGTTCACCTGACCGGCAAACGGCAGGTTTGCCCCCTGCACATAGGCAAAAACACGCTGCACAGCGCCAGCGCTGCCGCGCGGGCCGCACGGGCAGTGCCGATGACCACCAGGCAGACCGCCAGCACCAACAGCTCAAAATAGAACCAGGTGCAAAAGTTTGTGGCAAACATGCTGCGGCCAAAGCTGTTGCCCAGCACCAGCAGCAAACCGCCCACGCTGTACAGCTCGCCCGCACCAAGGTAGACGGTAAAATCACGATAAGGTACCTGCCCGGCCAGCAGGTGGCGCACCGGGTTATAATTCTGGAAGTCGCCGTTCATGATCTCGTACCCGATCTCATAATTGGCGGCAAGACCGCGCACTGCGGCAAGACCGGCCAGCACCAGCAGCAAAAACAGCCACGGTGCTGCGCGTTTGAGCTTTTGTTTTGCTGTCTGCATCAGCGGTAAAGGCCCTCCAGCTCATCCAGCTTTTTCTTCATTTCTGCACGCACGCTGGGTGGGTCCAGAATTTCGATCCCTGTGCCAAAGCCGGCCACCCAGCCGTAAAACCGGGGGCTGACCTGCACATTTACCACCACATTAAAGTGGTCGCCATCCGGGTTGCGCACCAGGGTAACCCCCCGTGCCAAACCGGTCGATCATCGCCCCGGCCAGGCGGTTTTCGCACCGCATGGTCACTTTGCGCACCGGGCCGTTGAACATATCAAACATCTGCTGCATATACTGGTTTACGTCAAATTCGGCGTATTCCTCAGCGCCTTCACGTTCGGTATCCGGCAGCAGCTCCACCTTGCGCATTTTATCCACGCGGTAGTGCTTCAGACGGCCTTCGGTATAGGCGATCATATAATAGTTTCCGTTTTCCCACACCATCACCCAGGGGCTGACGGTGTACAGCTGGCCTTCATGACGGGGCACCATCTGCTTTTGCAGGTCCCAGTCACAGTATTTGAACCGCACCTGGTTGCCCGCGGTGATGGCGCTGTGCAGGTATCCACGCTGTAAAGGATCTTTTCCTCCTGGCTTTTCACCCGGCCGGAAACCAGCACCTTGCGGTCCAGTTCCTCCTGGCGGTAGCGGGAGGTGAACCGTCCCAGCTTTTCGATCAGCACCTTGCTTTTGCGCGCGGTGATGAACTTGCTGGCATACACAGCGTCCACCAGCAGTTTCAGCTCCGCCAGTTCAAACGGGGTATCCACCATATAATACCCGCCCCGCGGCGCGCTGCTGCACGATCTCAAAGGGGGTATCCGGCATTTCGTTCAGGGTCTGGATATCGTCATACACGCTTTTGCGCTCTGCCACAATGCCGCGCTCTTTCAGCAGTTCTACCATGCGTGGCACACTGATGGGGTGCTTTTCGTCGGTTTCCCGCACAAAAATTTCCAATAACGTAAGCAGCTTTAATTTCTGTCCTTCTTTACGGGGCATAAAGGCCGCCTCCCTTCCGGCAAAACAGACCGGCTTCCCGGTTATTTTTTGTCAAATGCCTTGCGGCGCTCGGTGGAAAGGCGGAACATCTTTTCCAGCCCTTCGCGGTCGTCATCCACCAGTTTCTGGCGCATGGTGGCAAGTGCATCACTGAACATATCGATCTCACTAATCAGGTTATCCTTGTTCCACAAGAACAGCTCCGCCCACATTTTATCGTTGATGCGCGCAATGCGGGTCAGGTCGCGGAATGAGTCCCCGGTATACTTGGCAAGCTCGGTGTTATCGCTGGCGCACATCAGGCTGACGGCAATGGCATGGCACAGCTGGCTGACATAGCCGATCATGTGGTCATGCTCTGCCGGGCTGAGCACGCTAATGCGGGCAAACCCCAGTGTGCGGGCCAGGGTACGGCACCATTCAATGGCTTCCGGGGTGTTTTTTTCGGTGGGGGTAATGATAAAGTTTGCCGGGGCAAAGTTTACCTCGGCACTGTGGGCCACGCCGCTGGTCTCACGGCCGGCCATGGGGTGGCTGGCAATGAACTCCACGCCCTCCGGCAGCATCTGCTGCACCGGCTCCACCACGCCGCGCTTTACGCCGGAAACATCAGTTATCAGCGTGCCGGGGCGGACCAGGTGGCCGTACTGCTTGACCCATTCCAGCAGCACAGTGGGGTACAGGCCAAAGATGATGTAATCCGCGTTCTGCACCAGGTCGTCAAAGTTTTCGTTGCGGCCCTCGCAGATATAGGCGTGTTCCAGCGCATAATCCAGCGTGCTCTGGCTGTGGGTAATGCCGGTCACGCGGTAGCCTTTCTGGCTGAGCACCTGGGCATATTTGCCGCCCAGCAGGCCCAGGCCCACAATTAAAAACGTTTTGTTTTTATCCATCCCGTCCATTTTGCTTTCACCCCTGATTTGTTACATGGGCCCCCAGGCCCTTGATGACCTCAAAGAAATCCGGCCAGCTTTTGTTGACCGCGTTGGCCCCCTCGATGACCGCCGGCTGGCCTGCGGCCAGGGCAGCGACGGCCATTGCCATTACAATGCGGTGGTCGTTATGGCCGTTCAGCGGCGCCGTGGGCTTGTGCAGGGCGCAGCCCTCAATTGTCAGGGTATCACCGTCCGCTTTTACCGTGCCGCCCATCTTGGCAAGCTCTTCCTGCATAGCGGCAATGCGGTCACACTCTTTAATGCGCAGCCGCCCGGCGTTGCGGATGATGGTGGTGCCGTTGCAGAAGCACCCCAGTGCGATGAGCACCGGGCCAAGGTCTGGGCAATCGGCCAGGTCGATCTCCACCGCCTTCAGCAGGCTGCGATGGAAGGTCACACGGCTGCCGCTGCGCTCAAACTTTGCACCGCACTGCTTTAAGATATCCAGGATCACCCGGTCTCCCTGGTGGGAACCGGAGGGCAGACCCGTTATCGTAATGCCGCCCACAGTGCTGCCCAGCACGGCCAAAAACGCCGCTTGGCTGTAATCGCCTTCAACATCCATGTCTGCCGCCGCATAATGCTGCGGCGCTGCCACTTTGTAGGTGGCGGAGCCATCCTTGCGGGCGCGGACCGAAACTTTAACGCCAAATTTCTGCATCGCGTCTGTGGTCAGGTCCACATAGCTGCGGCT
>VOFB01001343.1_pt1 | contig 120342 bp, 92 predicted proteins | sample 5384141 | NCBI WGS metagenome assembly VOFB01 (sample SAMN12384721, study PRJNA508395) | human gut metagenome | isolation source: healthy gut A | host: Homo sapiens
CGATGGGTACTGAAATTATCCTCACCCAACGCCTTTGCACGATCGGTATATTTATAGGAACGCCCCACGTATGCCAGGAAGAAGTGCAGATTGCTCTCCATCGGATAAAATTCTATACCTCCTGCATATCCCCATGCCGTGCGATATTTCCCTTTTTCCACTTCATCACTTGCCTTATAAACGGAAGCAGTTTCATACATTCCTTTTGCAAACAAGTTCCACTTTGGGGCAAAACGATAATTCACATGCAACACATAGGACATATATTCGGCATTAAAAGCATTGTGTGCCTGATTATCAGTTCCTACGATGTTAGTTATAATCCCTTTACGGTCTACTCCTTCACGAGAATACATCCAGTCAAAATAGGCATGCCATTTAGGGCTGAAATTAAATTCATTACCCAAAGCGTAATAATACATCTTTTCGCCCTTCGTTTCGTTCATAACAGAGGCAGACCAACGGGTTTTGAAAACATCCAGGAAATTTCCGTTCCAGTTCAAGGTATAAACTAACGGCAGTTTGGTACGTTCCAAATCCCCATACATCTCCTCGGACGGTCCGTTCAGACTGTTCAATACCTGAAATTGTATCTGCTGATAAGGATTATAGTTGTATGCCACATTCAAACCGGTCATGAAGTTACTCATGTGCTCTATCATGTCACTATATTCGTAAATATCAATCGGATTCAAATCAAATTCTATACCACCATACGAGACACATTGCTTTCCGGCAAAAAATGAGAACTTATTTAATCTGATGCCTACTCCTGCCCAATCTATGCTGGTAGGTACATTATCTATATTGCCGGAACCATCGTTACCCCGATTCAGACGCTGACGGTAACGGTAACTCAACCAATCATTGATATCCTCCCTTCATTTCGATACGGAGCTGCTTCATTTCGAATGCGCCCTGATCAAATCCGGAGTCGTTCCATTTCATATTGAAATCACCGTGCATATTAAGATAGAGATTGAACTTGTCCGTTTTCTTCTTGATACCGGTGACTTCTTCAAACAGGCTTTTGTCACCGGCCATGAAATCACTTCCGGAAGATTGGGCATATAAAGAGTAAGTACCTGAGACAGCAAGGGCTGTCAGGCATACTAACATTATTCTTTTCATAAGTCAAAGTTTTAGGTTATAATGTATTCTCTTTTTCTTTTATGCGCGCAAAAGAAAAAGAGATAAAAAGAAAAAGTGCCGGATGGACTAGTATACGTTGAAGTATTCCTGAATCTTCTTCCAGTCTTTTGTTTTAGTTAATGCCAACATCAACAACACACGCGCTTTCTGAGGATTCAACTCTTGTGAAGCCACGAATTGATATTTATTATCATCCACCTCGGCATCCAATGTGGTCGGTCCGGTAGGAACACGGCTGGAACGCACTACCAAAATACCTTGCTGACGGGCCTTTTCCAACATCGGAAACAAATTCTGATGAATGTTGCCATTCCCCACACCGGCATGAATAATACCTTGGTAACCATTATTCAGGAAAGGGATCATAACATCAGCCTCTACATTGGAATAACTGTAAACGATACCTACTTTCGGCAGCTTGTCAAGGTGGGCCACATCAAAATCGGAACCGGTGGTATGGCGTTTCAAAGATTCCATATTATAAAAAACCTTACCATTCAATACATATCCCAACGCACCGGAGTTAGGAGACTGGAAAGTCTGTACATCCACCGTATTGGTCTTCATGGCTCCGTGGGCTCCCAAAATCAAACCGTTCATGGCAATTACGACACCTTTACCCCGTGATTCCCTGGCGGCGGCAGTAACTACTGCATTATACAAGTTCAACGGTCCGTCCGCACTCATGGCCGTAGAGGGGCGCATGGCTCCTACCAATACAACAGGCTTGTCACTCTTCACAGTCAAGTTCAGGAAAAAGGCGGTTTCTTCCATCGTGTCAGTCCCGTGAGTAATCACGATACCGTCCACATCTCCACGGCTGAAAAGCTCGTTGATACGCTTGGCCAACGTCAGCCATACGGCATCATTCATGTCCTGAGAACCGATTTTTACAATCTGTTCCCCGGTCACATTGGCTATTTTGTTCACTTCGGGAACCGCTTCCAGCAATGTGCTGATAGCCACCTGTCCGGCAGTATAATTTGTTTTAGTAGCCGAAGCGCCTGTTCCGGCAATAGTCCCTCCTGTAGCCAATATGTGGATATTAGGCTTTTGGGCGACAGCAGCCAATGTGGTACATACCAGCATTGCCGCCATAAGGCTGAGTTTTCTTAATCCGTTCATAATCTTTTCAAGTTTAGGTTTTATTACTATAATAATTATTTGGAAATTTTGTTCACACAAAGAAGAAGATGTGCCGATGATATATATGTATACATCGAATCATTATAAATGTTACAGGCAGAAGATCACTCATCTTCAAGTCCGACTACACCTACCCCCTTTCCTTTCTAGAACACCTGTACCAGCAGCAGACCTACCACAATAGAAACAATGGTGGCCACCATCCCAGGCATCATGAACGAATGATTCAGAATCCATTTTCCAATGCCTGTTGTTCCTGTACGGTCAAAATTTATAGCTGCCACTACTGTAGGATAATTAGGAATAAAGAAATATCCGTTGACAGCAGGGAACAAAGCAATCAACATCATCGGAGAAATACCCAGTGCTATTCCTAACGGCACAATGGCACGCACCGTAGCAGCCTGGCTATAAAGCAAAATGGACATGACAAACAATGCCAGACCGAACAACCAGGGCATTTGGCGCACAATCCCCTCAATAGAACCTGTCAGTTCCGTAATGTTTCCATTGATGAACGTATCCCCCATCCATGCAATACCAAAAATAGCGATTACCGCCTGCATCCCGGCAGGAAACACACTGCCTTGTGTAGCTTTAATTCCATCCGTACGTGAAATGAGAAGAATAACAGCCGCCGCACACAACATCAAAATCTCAATAATAGCCGGCATATCCAAAGCCGTACCATTGAACACAGGACGCATGGCAGGAATAGAACCGAACAACACTATCAACAGCGTGGCGGCAATAAAAATTATCACCGAGATACGGGCATGAAACATATTCTTCACATCGTTCAGCTCCACATGTTTTGTATCAATCATCCCGGCTTCCAAGCGGCGCAAGTATTCGGGATCTTCCAACAACTCTTTACCCACCTTCTTTGAAAGGAAAGCTCCCACCAGCACACCGATTAATGTAGCGGGAATAGTAATCTTCAGAATATCAAACAGAGTGATGTCAAATCCTGTCAGCAATCCCAGCAACGCTACGGTAGCGGCAGAGATAGGGCTGGCGGTAATAGCCTGTTGCGAGGCGATAACGGCAATGCCTAAAGGACGCTCAGGACGAATTTTAGTTTCCGTAGCCACCTCGGCTATGACAGGAAGCACAGAGTAGGCTACATGCCCCGTACCTGCGACAAAAGTAAACAGATAAGTAACCAACGGACTCAGGATAGTCACTTGTGAAGGGTTACGACGCAACAACCGTTCTGCTAATTTCACCATATAGTCCAGTCCGCCGGCAGCCTGCATACAAGAGGCGGCAGAGATAACGGCGACAATCATCAACATCACATCAATAGGGGGAGCGGTAGGTTGAAGTCCGAAAACAAAGGTCAATATGGCAAGGCCTACACCTCCCATCACTCCCAGTCCGATACCTCCCAGACGGGCACCTACAATAATAGCGACAAGTACAAATAGCAGTTGTAATAACATGTTTTTTATCCGTTTATAAATATACAATTTTAATTCTGAGAACAAAGATAGACCATTTCTGTTCTACAAACCTTAAAATTTCTAAGAATTTTTCCTTTTTTCACTACTTTCTCCCTAAAACATTCAATAAAAGTTAGTTGTTTTGTATAATAAACAATTTGTCAATGTGCTAATCGGCTGTATTATGTCCCACATAGTTATTGGTACATTAGCAAATAGACAAATTATTAAATTATTACATATGAACAGAATTTGCAATCTTTTTGGAATAAAGTATCCCATCATACAGGGAGGAATGGTATGGTGTAGCGGTTGGCGACTAGCCTCCGCAGTAAGTAACGCCGGAGGACTGGGACTGATAGGAGCAGGCTCCATGCATCCCGAGACCTTACGCGAACACATACGGAAATGCAAAGCGGCGACAGACAAGCCTTTCGGAGTAAACATTCCGCTGATGTATCCCGAAATAGACATCCTTATCAATATGGTAATAGAAGAGGGTGTGAGAATCGTCTTCACCTCTGCCGGAAATCCAAAGACCTTGGACAGAACACCTGCATGAGCACGGCATCATTGTGGCCCATGTAGTGGCAAGCACCAAGTTTGCCGCCAAATGCGAAGAAGCAGGCGTAGACGCCATCGTAGCCGAAGGATTCGAAGCAGGAGGACATAACGGACGGGAGGAAACGACCACCCTATGTCTTATTCCAGCCGTCAGACAGATTACCACTGTGCCGTTGATGGCTGCCGGAGGTATCGGATCGGGAGAAAGCATACTGGCTGCTATGGCATTGGGGGCCGACGGGGTGCAAATAGGCACGCGCTTTGCATTAACCGAAGAGAGTTCTGCTCATTTCACATTCAAAGACCGATGCCTGCGACTGAATGAAGGAGATACCCAACTGACATTGAAACAGCTCTCTCCCGTCCGGCTGGTCAAGAATGATTTCTTCAAACAAGTAGAAGAAGCGGAAAGCCGTGGCGCAACAACGGATGAACTACGCACTTTGTTAGGAAAAGGACGTGCCAAAAAGGGAATCTTTGAAGGAGATTTATTCGAAGGTGAACTGGAAATAGGACAAGTCGCATCATGCATACATAAATTACAGACGGTAGACGAAGTGATGAAAGAACTGGTGGAAGATTTCAATGCCGCATTAAACAGGGTCAATGAGCTGAAAAGATTTATCTGATAAGGAGAACGATGAAACGATTAATAAACCGGAGAGTGAATCAAAACCAAAATGAACATTCTAAAGGTTACAGATTGTAACCGACAAATACAGAAAGCCGTATCATTACTCAAAAGTGATACGGCCTTCTTATTGTCAATGAAGAATGTCAAGTTTCAGATGAAAAATTCTTTTCTATAAAGTTGAGTTTTATAAAATTAAGTTATTCTACTTACACCTTCTCTTATTAAGCAAATTAGCACTCAGGAATCCCACCAAAAATATCAGCAACGTTCCGAATACGATAGCCAGATTGGCATGTACAAAAGGGGATATCACAATCCAACAAACCAGAATTACCCCACAAACGACTCCCAGTACCGCATCAAAATTACGTGCCTTCCTCGAAATATACCCCAATAGAAACAGTCCCAACATGCCTCCGCTGAAAATAGACGCCAACGCCCACCAGGCATCCAGCGCACTTTGCACACTCATAAAGGCAAAAGCCACCAGAATCCCTGCCACTCCCACTCCTACACTGGAGAGTTTCAGCACCAACATCCGCTCCCTGTTTCCGGCATGTTTGCGGAACCGCTGATAATAATCCGTCAGAATGATGGTAGACGAACTAGTGACACTGGTCGCAATGGTACTCATACCTGCGGCAAAGATAGAAGCAATCAGCAGGCCTGTCAACCCCACCGGCAACTCATTGACTATAAAAAACGGAAAGACATAATCCGCCCCCACCCCGTCGGGCAAGATCCCCGGATGCACTTTATAGAACGCATACAGCCCGGTCCCTATCATAAAGAAAACGGCCGAAACGGGAATAAACAAATATCCTCCGAACAAGGCCGAAAACTTAGCCTCCTTCTCATTCTTCGCCGTATGATAACGTTGCACATAACTCTGGTCTATACCATAGTTCTGCAAATTAGTAAATACACCATAAATCAGGCACACCCAAAAAGTGGACTCACTTAAACTGCTTCCAAAGCTTCCCAAGCTGAATTTACCATCTTCCATGGCGATGGAGAAAGTCTGCACCGGACCTCCGGGCATATCAAAAAGCAAAATAAACATACATACCAACGCACCTCCGATCAGAATAATTCCCTGTATGGCCTCTGTCCAAATGACAGCCTTCATGCCGCCCAACATGGAATAAAGCACAATAGCCACACTGGTTACAACAATAATGGTCTGGATATGCCATCCCAACAATACATTCATGGGCAACGCCAACAAATACAGGATAGACCCTGTACGTGCTATCTGGGTGAGCAGATAGCAGGACGAAGCATATATACGTGCCCAAGGACCGAAACGGTTTTCCAAGGAAACTATAAGCCGATATGCTGTCCTGACTCCGGTAAAAAGGCACAAAGTAACGAGCCGCAAAATAAGAGGCGATAGGAATAGAAAGACTGAATACAAATGCATTCCAATCTCCCGAAAAGGCCTTTCCCGGATATCCCAGATAACTGATACTGCTGACATACGTGGCGAAAATGGACATCCCCACCACCCAGCCGGGCAAACTTCTTCCGGCAGAAGTGAACTCCTCGGAGGTACCTTTCTTCTTAAAGAAAGAACAACCGAAGGCCACGACTCCGCCGGTAAACAACAAAAAGACGATTATATCAATGATATGCATACAGACCGAGCATTTAAGGTTTCAATTCCGGACAAAAAGGGAGTGCCTCCAACGCCTTGCGTATCTTCTCGCGTTCCGGAACATTGAAGCGATGGAAAGGAGCCGCAACAAAATCATCACAAACGCCCAATAAAGACAACGCGCATTTCAATCCTTTCAAATAACTGGAGCCATGCTGCCCCACGGTATAAATACTGCTACTGATTTGCATCACCAAGGGTTGCAGCCGACTTACGGTTTCCATGTCACGCGCTACCGCAGCATGATAAAGATCTACATATAATTCCGGGAACATATTGGCACCTCCGTTGATCCCCCCATGTCCACCCAGCAACACACACTCTGCCGTAATTTCCTCCGGTCCCACCAACATGGCGAAATCCTGTCTGTCCTTCATGGCATACATCACGGACTGGAAATAAACGGCATTAGCCGAACTATCCTTGAACCCCACCACCTGAGGATTACGGGCAATACGTTGAATAGTAGCCGGAGCAAAATTCACTTTCGTGTGCGACGGCATATTGTACAAGAAGATAGGTAACGGCAACTGAGGAATCAGGTCCTCATAAAATTCGGCCAGTTCAGGCTGTCCCGGAGCAAAGTAGTAAGGGGGAGCGGAAACTACGGCTGAAGCACCACACTCGGCCCCTACATGTGCCAGATGAATACTTTCTACAATTGAAGTATCGGAAATACAAACCAGAACCGGAAGTCTTCCGGCATTGATACGGCAAGTTTCCTTTATCATTTCATGGCGAAGCCGGTAACTGATACTCTGCGCTTCTCCGGTGGTACCCAGTATAAATAATCCGTGCACTCCTCCTTTTATCAATCGTTCTATCAACCTTTCCAAACCATCAATATCCAGTTTGTCATTATCCAGTAACGGAGTCACTAAAGGAGGAATAATGCCTGTCATAGGCTTTTTTAATGTGTTTTCCATGATTCGTTTTCTTTTAAAAATTTCAATGCTATATTTATGAAACGAACAGTAGGATTATTTGTACTCAGCCCAACATCCCGGCTTGTCCGGAAAGCGACAGGGCACTATCGTTTAACCAGTCGTCTTCCGTCTGCCCGGAACGTACCTTTAGAAAAAGAACTTTTAATTCCGCTTCAAGAAAAGAAAGTTAGTTATACATGCGGGCAACTCTTCCTGATAATGTGTCACCATAATCATGGTCTTGTCCTTACGACGACAGAAAGTTTCTATCACATCTTTCACCAACCGGCGGTTGTACAAGTCCAACCCATGCAAAGGCTCATCCAAAATAAGCAACTCAGGATCCTTCACAAAAGCACGGGCCAACAACACCAGACGCTGCTCGCCACTGGACAACTGCAAGAAATTCCGGTCTTTCAAATCTGCAATACCAAAAATATCCATCCACCATTCACAAGCCGCCATCTGCTCGGGACGCGGACGTTTGTACAACCCCACAGAATCATGTAGTCCGCTTGCCACAATATCTATGGCAGGAAGGTTCTTCAGATAAGCGCGATGCATCTCAGGACTGACATATCCTATATGCTTCTTTATCTCCCAAATACTTTCTCCGGAACCGCGTTTTCTGCCGAACAAGGTAATATCACAAGCATAACTCTGCGGATTATCCGCACAGACCAAACTCAACAACGTAGACTTTCCTGAACCGTTCTCTCCACTCAAAGCCCATTTCTCGCCACATTTCACTGTCCAGTCCAAATCTTTCAAAATGGTACGCTCGCCATAACGGATGCTTACCTTGTTCAAATCGACTACGTGCTCGGTGTGATACAAATCACCGCCGTAAGGCAAATTCAGAATCCGTGCCTCCTTTTCTTCGGAAAGTATCCGTTCCGGTATCGGCTTACGGACCGCCAAATATTCCTGCAAAGTTATCTTTTTACCACACACCCTGTCTTCCACAGGAATAACATGAGTAATAAAAGCAGGAATATCATCGAACTTAGACAAGATAAGGATTACCTGCAAATGGGTTACTTTAGTCAGTTCGCCCAACAATGTATGAAGCAGGTCCCTCGTCTTCGCATCCAGTCCGATAAAGGGATTATCCATAATCAGTACACGCGGATTACTCAGCAAAGTCTTTGTCAGTTGAAACTTACGTAACTCACCACTGGAAAGCAGAATGATATGTTTATCCAGCATCCTCTCCATGCCAAACAGTTCATACAAAGCCTTTTCAGGACCTGAATCGGTCGCTTCGGGCAACAAATCACGTACCAGTGGGGTTTCATCCAAATCATGGGCATTCCATCGTTGCTGATAATAGTAATTTCCATCGGAATCTCCGTATGAATCACGGAAAGCAATATACTTTATATTCTCGTATGCCATCTTCGAAGGAGAAGGAGAGAAATCATACTTCACTTCGTTCATCAACAACGGCCACCGGCCTGTAATCGTATCTACCAATATACTTTTTCCTGCCCCGTTTCTTCCCACAACAGCTATATGTTCTCCGGCGGCAAGTGTCATATTCACCGGTTCCTTCATCCGGTACAGCGGATGGCGGGTCACACCATTTTCTATCGCAATAATATTCTGCATTACAAATCTCTTTTTTATCCAACAGGATGCAAAGGTAACAAAATAATATAAAAATGAGATAATATATTATCATCTTGTTACATCAATCATCCACCTTAATTATATATGATACCAATTATACAACACTGAATAACCAACAAAATATTACCTAAACTATATGTTCCATAACAGAATACAGGCTCAAATTTATAAAGCATCAACAAGATATATATTTGCACTAAATTAAGACAAAAGGAAATAATAACAGAAGAAATTATAGACAAAATGGCAACAACAATCAAGTTCACAAAGATGCAGGGAGCAGGTAATGACTATATATACGTAAACACCCTAAAGCACCTTATGTCCTAAAACTGCATACGGAGAACGAGCTGGTAGAAGAAGTAACAGTGGACATGGATCTTCCCCTGCTTGCCAACTCCAGACAAATAAATACCCCGGACGGCAAAATGTTGGCAAAAACAATCACAGTAGATGGAAAAGAATACAAAAGAACATTTGTTTGTATGTGAAATCCATATTTAGTGGTTTTCATAGATGATATAAAAGATGTAAATTTGCCGGCAATAGGTCCGAAACTGGAGAATCATCCGCTTTTCCCTGAACGAACCAATGTAGAATTCGTTGAAGTATTATCACATAACAAGCACAAGCCATTACAAGAAAAACAAATACACACGAGATATAACAAACTCACTATTATGAATTTAAAAGGTAAAAAGCAATGAAAAAGAGTTCTAGAAAAACAACATTTCTGTCGGCCTTGGCAATAGCTGTTCCGGCAATGGGCATGGCGCAGGACAAAGTGGAAGCCAGCGTAGGAGCCGATCTCGTAAGCGGATACATCTGGCGTGGCCAGGATTTAGGGGGTGTCAGTATCCAACCCACGTTGTCAGTTTCTTACAAAGGGTTCTCATTGTCTGCATGGGGAACAGCAGGTATCGAAAAAGAAGATACAAAAGAGATTGACCTCACATTAGGCTACGCCACAGGAGGTTTCAGTATCTCCGTCACAGATTACTGGTTCAATGGAGGACCGGGGTATTTTCATTACGGCTCACACAATACCAACCATACCTTCGAGGCACAAATAGGTTATGACTTCGGACCGCTGGCCTTGAACTGGTATACCAATTTCGCCGGAACCGACGGAGTGAATAACGGAGGAAACAGAGCCCATTCGTCCTATATCTCGGCTACCGTACCTTTCACACTGGCAGGGCTGGAATGGACAGCGGAAATAGGAGCGACTCCGTGGGGCACAGACTTTTACAACTATTCCGAAGCCCCTGTATGCAACGGTTCCAACGGTTTCACCGTATGCGACATCAGCCTGGGAGCCGCCAAGGAGATAAAAATCACCGATTCATTCTCCGTTCCAGCTTTTGCAAAAGTCACCGTAAACCCACGCACTGAAGGGGCTTATTTCGTTTTCGGGCTAAGTTTTTAATCATAAAGAGCATAACCAGACAAGGATAACAACAAAGTATTAGTTTTTTAGAAGGTAAAAAGATTACATTATATACAAATACAACAATAAAAAAATTGAAGCTATTATCTGTAAGACCCAATTCGAGGACGTAAAAGAAGCATTGCTCGAAGCCAAAATCGAATGGCTTTCCTATTGCAATGTAAAAGGCATTGGCAAAACATGTCAAGGACGCATTTGAATGCCGTCCGCATCCATACAGAAGAACGCGGATATATCGCCTTGTACAATGCAGAACAGGAGAAATAACTCATTACACGGACAAAACTACTCCACAAAGTAAAAATCATACTATAACTTAAGCGGAAAATTATGGATACAACTAACTAAAAAAGAGGTCGTCAGATGTAGAACAACCTCTTTTTATCAGGTAAACACATCATAAACAAGAAAGATGAATTACAAGCAAGGTACCTTCACAAATGCTGTATCCGGGAAATGCTTCTCTATATAACGACAAATATAAGTTTCTGTATCTGCTTGAATGATTTTATCCTCTCCTTCGGGAAACAGATTGTACATCACTGTATGAAGCTTTATCCCTCTCCGTTCTATAGCCTCAAAACTCAATAATGTATGGTTGATACTTCCCAATCGTCCCGAAGTAACAAAAACTAAGGGATAACCCGATTCCTGAATATAGTCTATAGTCAGATTCTCTTCTGTCAACGGCACCATCAGCCCCCCGGCTCCTTCTACTAAAACAGCATCATAGCGCTCACTCAGCACCTCCGTGGCATGCTTTATTTTATCAAAATCAATGGTGCGGTTATCTATTCGTGAAGCCAAATGGGGAGAAGCCGGATAAGAAAATATTTCAGGTTTGGTAAGTCCCTGCTCATCCTCAGGCAAATACTCCATCCCCATCAGACGACGATGCAACTCAATATCCTCCGAATAACCTTCCGGATTTCCTGTCTGTATGAATTTTTGAGTAATAGTACGACATCCTTGTTTGTTCCAAAGATGTGCCAGATAGGCCGTGGCATAACTTTTACCAATATTTGTATCAATACCACTTACGAAAAATACATTCTGTTTCATGATTCTTTTTATTTCTATTGTCTTTTCTTTGCAATAATATAAATAGGATGATAAGTCAAAGTCACCGAACGACCATCACTGAACAAACGGGCATACTTGTCACAGAAATCCTGCAAATCCCTTTTAGTCCACGCTTGTTGCCTGACAGCAGCCACCCCGGTGTGTTTCAAGTGATAAAGCACTTCGAGCGGAGTACCGAAAGTCAGACAGATACGTTCCTCATGAGCCTTCACGATCTCATAGTGTATGCGCAGCGCTTCTTCTAATTCCTCTAAAGAACGATAGTGAAGACCGCTGCCGGTAACCGATGCAACTTCTTTCAGATTATCCCTGCCGAACGTAGTAAAAGCAAAATATCCTTTCTGCTTCAACAAAGTATTACAACGTTCAAAAAACAGCTCGGGAGAAACAAACCACTGTAATGCCGAGCATGATACAATCAAATCCTGTCCTTTTGGAAAAGGAAGGGACTCGGCATCCCCTGCCAGAAAGGTAGCCTGCCCGCTTCCCAACAAATCGGTGAAACAAGAACTCATCTCCTGACAAATATCATTCAACACCAGTTTTTCAGGATGGAGGGTTTCCATCAACCTACGGGTAAGAAAGCCCGTCCCGCTACCAATTTCCAATATCCGGCCGCACGGACGGGGCAAATAATGATTTAGCATATCACTCATGCGGTATGCTATCTGCTTTTGTGCCACCGCCTCACGGTTATAACTCTCTACAGCGCGGGAAAAGCGACGGGTTATCAATTGCTTATTAATCATACGTTTTTGTTTTAAATAACAGACGGGCATAGCAAATCTCTCATTATTTCTTCTGAATAATGAGGAATATCATACTCTGCCACTTCCGTCCCGGTCCATGCATTTCTTTGGTTGACCGCCGTAAAAATCAAATCATTCTTGCCTATAACAGCCCGTTCCCATGCAAAACTGGGAACAGCGCAAGATTTTACCTGTTCTCCAATCCTCCGAAGCTCTTCTTGCAGTTCCTCTACCGCACGTTGCGGACGTTTCGACAAGAATGTTTCCAGATTCTCCTTTTTCAAACACATCCTGCGGATAAACTTTTCCAACGTACCCTCATTCAAGCCTTCCAGTGTTCCTTCAAAAACTTGCTGCGGAATACCTTTCAAATCATCGACAGGAGTTACCGTGCCATTCAAAGCAACACGCTCACAAATAGGCAAGTCCATATCCTGCAATACCATAGACGCGGCCCATACTCCCATAGACCAGGCTATCAGGCGAATCTCCTGATAACCCTGCAACAACGTGAAATCAAAATCCAGCGAACGATAATCATAACAAACCAACAGATCGCTATTTTCGGGGCAATAATCCATGAAAGGACATTCATCCATTCCCCAACCGGCAAAAAAAAGTGTCAATCGGGGAAGATGCTTTTGTTGTATAAAATAATGTTTCATATCAATTCTATCAGACTTTTTATTTCTTCTTCAGTAATATCCGCTGTCAACGAAAAACGGATACGCGATGTTCCTTCGGGCACAGTGGGAGGACGCACCGGCAACGCATAAAAACCTTTACGCTGCAAGAAATCGGCCTTTAACACCGTATCACCGCTATCGCCTATCGTCATTGGCAGAATATGGCTGGTAGAAGGACAAGCGTAGCCTTTCTTTACCAACGCGTCTTTCAAAAGAGAGGATATTCTCTTCAACCTTTCCCTCCGGAAGCTGAAACTGTTCAAATGCTCCAGGATAAAGAATGTCCATAGCAAGTTGACAGGAGGAAGAGCCGTTGTAAATATGAATGTACGCATTTTATTGACCAAATAATCACGGATGGTCTTCGAACAAACAATATAGCCTCCTACTGAGGCCAACGCTTTACCAAAAGTTCCACATAAAAAATCGATGTCAGCCACACAATCCTGTTCTTCCGCACACCCCAGGCCATGCATCCCCCGCACCCCTACAGCATGCGCTTCATCCACATACAGCAATACATTATCATATTGTTGCTTCAAAGTGACCAAACGACGGAGATCGGCCTCATCACCGTCCATACTGAAAATACTTTCGGTTACAATAATTATTCTATCATACCCGGCATGATTGGAAACCAGCAACTGTTCCAATTGGTCATATCGGTTATGCCGGTACCGGATACACTTGGCCGCCGATAAACGAATGCCGTCAATAATGCTGGCATGTACCAGTTTATCGGCAAGAATCAATGTACGAGCATCGCTCACTGCAGGAAGAATACCGGCATTCATGTGATAACCACTATTAAAAACCAACGCGCTTTCCTTCCGAAACAGTCGGGCAAGCAAATCCTCTATCTGAACATAGATATTAAAATTTCCTGTCAGCAGCCGAGAGGATGAAGAGGAAGGAAGAAAAGTGTCGGGAGTAAGACTTTGCAAGAATTCCGTACGTAATGGCAGATAAGCAGCCAATCCCAGATAATCGTTGGATGAAAGGTTAAGCATCACTTTTCCATTCACCTCCACCTCTCTTCCCAAATGACGGATAACAGGCAACTTACGAAGATTACTTTTATTTTCAAGCAGGGCTAATTCCCTTTCCCAATCTGTTAATGAATTCATTTTTTCTATTTTTCCCAATACTATCACTTATTCTTTTAATTCTCCTACTATCTTTACCAGTGAATGCGTCAATTTGCTCAATTCTTCCGGCTGAATTATAAAAGGCGGCATGATATACACCAGTTTTCCAAAAGGACGTACCCATACTCCTTCTTCGACAAAACGACGTTGCATGAAAGCCATATCTACCGGTTTCTTCACTTCAATAACCCCGATAGCTCCCAATACACGCACATCAGCCACCTGCGGCAATAAAGCAGCAGGGGCCAGCTCCCTCTTCAATTGTGATTCAATAGCCTTTACCTTTTCCTCCCAACTATATGAAAGCAACAATTCCACGGATGCTTTCGCTACGGCACAAGCCAACGGATTTCCCATAAAAGTAGGGCCGTGCATAAAGACTCCCGGATAACCGCCGGAAATGGTATCAGCCACCTCATCACTGGCAAGGACAGCAGAAAAAGTCATGTATCCACCGGTCAGTGCCTTACCTATGCACATGATATCGGGCTGGACACCTGCATGCTCCCAAGCAAACAGTTTCCCTGTTCTTCCGAAACCTGTCGCTATCTCATCAAAGATTAACAACAGACGATATTGCCTGCAAAGTTTCTCTACCTGGCGCAAAAACTCAGGATGATAAAAACGCATTCCGCCCGCCCCTTGTACAATAGGTTCCAAAATCAATGCGGCCATTTCTTCATGATGCTGTTCCAATATTTCCTTCAAGGGTTCTATATCCTCTTCATACCAGATTCCGCCAAAGCGCGACCGGGGAGCAGGAACAAAATAACGCACAGGCAATGTAGGGCCAAAAATATGATGCATACCGGTCACCGGATCACAAACGGACATGGCATTCCACGTATCTCCATGATATCCGGACTGAATAGTTACAAAATTATTTTTCTTTTCCTTCCCTTGCGCATACCAATATTGCACGGCCATTTTCAGTGCCACTTCTACCGCAACCGAACCGGAATCAGCATAAAATATTTTCTGCATACGGGGAGGAACAATCTTCAGCAACAACCTGCCTAATTCGATGGCCGGATCGTGTGTCAGTCCGCCGAACATGACATGGCTCATACGGTCTATCTGTTCCTTGAGCGCTTGGTTCAATACCGGATGATTGTATCCATGTACCATGCACCACCACGAAGACATCCCTTCTATCAAACATCTTCCGTCCTCCAATTCTATATATACTCCATCCGCCCGTCTTACCTTATAAGTGGGCAGCGGATGAGTAGTCGATGTATAAGGATGCCATAAATGCTCCCTGTCAAAATTTTCCATATATTATTTCCTTATTGTTATAATAACTTTATAATGTATCAAAGCGAATACCCGGCCTCTTCTATCAATATTTTATCTTCTGATACTTTGGAACCTAATGTAGTCAGCAAATCTCCCACAATGGCAGAATTAATACCGATATACAATGCTTTCTTTACAGCTTCCACACTCATCTGTGAACGCCCTCCGGCAAAACGAAGAAAGGCTGTGGGATTGATAAAACGGAATAAAGCGATGGTTGTCAGAATCTCCGCCTCTGCAAGACGATCCATTTTTTCCAATGGAGTGCCGGGTATAGGCTGTAACAGGTTTATAGGAATAGACTGTACTTCCAATTCCCTCAGTGTAAAAGCAAACTCAATACGCTGTTCCATTGTTTCGCCCATGCCGATGATTCCTCCGCTGCATACATCCATCCCCACCCTGCGTGCTGCCTGCAACGTTTCTATTTTCTGTTCTTGTGTATGAGTAGAACATAGAGATGAAAAATAAGAGGGAGCCGTTTCCAGATTACAATGATAACGGGTGATGCCTGCCTTAAACAGCCGTTCCAATTCCGCTTCATCCAGCAATCCTAAAGAAGCGCATAACTGAATATGCGAATGCGCACGCATGTACTCTGTTGTCTCACATAGCCGGTCCATGTTACGGCTACCCGGTTTCCTGCCGCTGGTCACCAAAGAAAAACGGGATACTCCCTGCGCTTCGTTATACAAAGCATGGCGCAGACATTCTTCCTTCCCAACCAAATCATAAACATCCGCTTTTGTTTTATAATGTGCAGACTGTGCGCACCATTTACAATTCTCAGGACATTTACCGGATTTAGCATTGATAATGGAACACATATCGAATTTCCGAGAAGCCAGAACCCGTGTTATCTCATGAGCCGCATCATACAAATCCTGTTTCTCTGCCTGGCAGGACAGCCAACGGGCTTCTTCTACGGTAATCTTCTCACCGCCCAACACTTTGTTTCTTATTGCATTCAGCATCATATACAGTTCATATTAAGACAAAAAAAGCCGAAAAGATGCATGGCACATCTTTCCGGCAAACAAATATTTATTTAAATAAAAAAGACAAATCACGTCAGCCACCTGTGGTTGAGGCAGTTGGATCCGAAACATTTGCAACATGGATTCAACAGGGGCCATTCCTTCTTCATATTCCTCTCCAGCATCCTCTTTCCGTGCGGAAGAGCAAACAGAGAATGCCGTGCAAACATTTGCCTGTTTACCCAACGATACATCGGCAATCTCCTTTTTCAGATTACCAATAGTTACATATTTGCCCAAGCTATAAAACATAGCGTACTTCTTCCGGCTCCAATAGCGGAAACGTATCGTATGTTTATTCTGGCACAATTGTTTCATGTTTTTTCGTATCTGAGATTGGCAAAGGTAAATAAAATATTCAATGCAGCAAACTTTTATATAGAAAAACACCGTTCCGCCTCTTACAACCTTAAAACCAGTTTTCCGAAAGCACAACGGTGAATTCTTAAGTCCTTTATATTATATTTCTGTTATTCTTCTTTCTTCGAAGCAGCTTTCTTGGCAACCGGCTTCTTTGCCGTCGCTTTCTTGGCCGCCGCCGGTTTCTTGGCAGCAGGTTCTTTCTTTACGGCAGGAGCCTTTTTGCCTTCAGCTTTCTCCAGTTTAGCCTGCAATCTCTCCACTTCCTTGTTCAAAGCCACCAATTCCTCGCCCTGATTCTTAATGGTAGTAAGCAACGAATTTAATTCTTCGTTATCCATATCTACCGGATACAACGAATTGACACGACTTATAAAATCACCCAAAATGTTCATGTAGTTGGTGAAAGCATCATACGGAGAATCATAAATACCACGATTCAACCAAATACCGGTATTCTTAGTGGTCATGAAGCGGAAATTATTACTTGCCTGCAAATAATCCCAATCCTGCTTAATACGGCGATCATCGCACAAATGAACACGTTCTGCCACACTATAAAGTTTATTGAAAGCCTCACGCTGCATCACATTGCCTAACCACGGACTGATATCGCGTTCCTCGTCTATCCATGACATAGGATAAGGAACATCCACCTGATCCACAGATTTCAGTTTGGTAATGATATCGGTCGGAGTAGAGAAAGTAACCCCTCTTTCTTTTGCGCAGACAGGCAGTGCTTTCATAAATTCCAAAATATTGGGAAGACAATGGCTGGGCGATACCCAAAGCAGAAAGTTCCATGAAAATATTGATAACCTGCTCCTCCTCCGGCAAAGCTGCAATCCAATCTATATATTTGTCGGCAAACAACGGATATTCATTCCATTCGGAATTAGAGAAACGCAGGCTGATGTCATCAGACAATTTGAAATCGCGAAGCAATAACTTCAAGTTCGGATTCATGGCACAATGATACAGGTAGTGCGGGCTCTTCCAACCCAAAATATGTTTCGCGCCTTCAGTCAACATACCTTTAAAGCCCATATCGGCTATCGTAGCGCCAATATCATTCGAATAAATCAAGCTGGAGTTACGGAATACCTTCGGCTCCTTGCCAAATATTTGTTTAATCTTGGTACGCATACGTTCCACTTCTTCGCGGAAACAATCTTCATTAGCCAATGAGGAAAGACCGTGAGAATAAGGTTCGCACAAGAATTCGCAACATCCGGTCTCATTCAACTGATGCAACAACTCGATTACACCGGGCGCATGCACTTCCAACTGTTCCAGCGCCACACCCGAGATAGACAAAGCCACCTTGAAAGTATCACCGTGATTCTTTGCCATTTCAATCAACGCACTCAGCGCAGGAATATACGAGCGTTCGGCTATATCACTGATGCCGCGCTCATTTTCATAATCATCATAATAATAATGGTCACGGCCTATATCAAAACAGCGATAGCGTTTCAGATGGATAATTTGATGTATTTCAAAATAAAGACATATTGTTTTCATATCCTAGTTATTGTTTTATTATTTACCATAGTTTTTTAACACCTGCTCATAGAGGGCACGGATTCTCAAGCCGACTTTCTCCCATGTAATGCCATCCACCTCTTTCTTTCCTTCTTCCTGCAGATATTGGAAAAGAGAAGGATTCGTACAAATAGAATAGATGGCATCGGCCATAGCGTTGATATCCCAATAATCTGTCTTGATTACTTTATCCAAAATTTCACCGCAACCCGATTGCTTTGAGATGATAGAAGGAGTTCCGCACTGCATAGCCTCTAAAGGAGCAATACCAAAAGGTTCTGACACGGAAGGCATTACGAATACATCACTGTTTTTATATGCTTCATAAACCTGACGCCCACGCTGGAACCCCGGGAAATGAAAACGGTCTGCAATACCTCGTTCCGCAGCCAGATTGATCATGGCGTCCAGCATGTCTCCCGATCCTGCCATTACAAAACGGATGTTACGGGTACGCTTCAAGACCAATGCGGCGGCTTCCACAAAATACTCGGGTCCTTTCTGCATCGTGATACGCCCCAGGAAAGTCACCACTTTTTCTTTCGAGTGATCAGGACGAGGAATGTCCAGCAAATCTTGCGAAAGCGGATAAACGGCATTGTGCATGGCAAAACATTTGCGCGGGTCTTGATGATATTGGTGAATAACAGTCTGACGGGTCAGCTCGGACACACACATAATACAGTCGGCATGATCCATGCCATTCTTTTCCATAGCATATACTGTAGGATTCACTTTACCGCGCGAACGGTCAAAATCAGTAGCATGCACATGGATGCACAAAGGTTTGCCACTTACCAGCTTGGCATGCACACCAGCCGGATAAGTCAGCCAGTCGTGCGCATGGATAATATCAAATTCTTGCTGGCGCGCAACCACACCTGCAATAATAGAAAAGTTATTGATCTCATCATGAAGGTTTCCCGGATAGCCGCCGGCAAACTCCATACACCCCAGATCATTGACGTGCATATATGAGAAATCAGAATAGATATGATCACGGAAAGCATAATACTGTTCCGGAGTCGAAGTCGAAAGACGTGACTTTAAGTAATCATAATCCACATCACGCCACACAATGGGCACTTGGTTCATGCCTATAATGTTCAGAAACTTTTCTTCGTCGCCACAAGGTTTGGGCAAACAGAAGGTTGTTTCCATATCACCTTGCAGACTCAGACCTTTTGTTATACCGTAAGATGCTACAGCAAGACCACCATATATTTTGGGAGGAAATTCCCATCCAAACATTAATACTTTCATACAGGTCCCTCCTTTCAATAATTGTATTTACTCAATAAATATAATACTCGTAATATCTCTGCCACATTCATAGCGAATGATACAGCTCCACGACCTTTGAAAGGCGGGTTACCATCAAACAGTTCAGGTATAGAGCCAATACAATGAGAAGTCATTTCGTCTTCGTAGCCTATCAGCTGACGCTCCACAAATCCTATGCCACTCATCTTATAAATACGAAGGTAAGCTTCAAAATAGAAGCCTGCCAGCCAGGGCCATGCGGTACCTTGATGATAAGCATAATCACGCTGCATCTGAGGACCTACATAATTTGGGTTGTAACCACCACTCTTCGGGCTGAGCGAACGGAGCCCTTTCGGGGTAAGCAGTTCTTTGGTCACAATGTCCAACACCCCTTTCTTCTGACGGGCATCAAGCGGAGAATAGTCGAATGCTACAGTAAATATCATGTTCGGACGCACACTCCAGTCCATCATATTGCCATCCACATAATCCAGTAAATAACCATACTCATTCAAGAAAGTATCCACGAAAGCCTTTCCCGTCTTTTCTGCCAATACATTTAACGTTTCAGCCAAATTATTGTTTCCACCTTCGCCCAACAGTTCACTTGTAAAGCGTAAAGCATTATACCACAAAGCATTAATTTCTACGATATAGCCTGTACGAGGAATCACAGGGCGTCCGTTTGCGGTAGAATTCATCCATGTGATAGCCTTTTCTGTGCCGTTGGCATATAGCAGACCATTGGAATGCAAGAAAAGATTCGGATGATTCTCCCGGCGAAGGTACTCCATAATGTCTTGCAACAATGTACCATATTTCTCACGGCATTGGTCGCGCGACACCATCTTGGCATATTGCTGGATACACCACACCGCCCAAAGCAAAACATCAGGATGCTCCATTTCGTACACTTTAACATCATCAGGCTCATCATTAATAAAGTCATGAATTGCCTTGCGGGCCGTTTCCATCACCATTTCAAACTTAGCCACTTCATCAATCGCCAATGTCAGTCCCGGCAGGGAAATAAACATATCGCGCGCACGGCATTTAAACCACGGATATCCTGCCAGAATATAAAACTCATCTCCCTGTTTATTTAAGAACTGATGGGCAGCATTTATCAGACAGTGCTGGAAATTATCACGCGGAGTACGTTCTTCCACCTCCTCTTCAAAGGTTCTCTTTAATGTACGGGTACCGGCCTCGGAAACACCTCCTGAAAAGACAATGCTTTCACCTTTCTTTATGTCCACTTCAAAATAACCCGGAACATACAAATCTTCATTAAAATCATATCCTCTCTCCTGCTCTTTGGGATACTCAATTCCCCGATACCAATCCGGCTGATAGTGGAATTCGTTCTTCTTGTTCAATTGCATATATAATTCGGGATAGCCCGGATACATGCATGTCTTGATCCCATTGTCCACCTCCTGATAGTCACGGCTGGCTTGTGCGTTCTCATGAGTATACTGACGGACGCTGCGGAAAGCCAGAAACGGACGCAAACGCAACGTAGTGGCCGAATGTGCCTCCAGCAAAGTATAACGGATTAAAATTCTATTTTCATGATGAACGAAAAGCTTTTCCTTCTTCAGAATCACACCACCTACCCGGTATATAGTGGTAGGAACTTTCTCACACTCGAATTCCCGGATATACTTGTGTCCCCTGGGGCTGTAATTGTCACCCTGATACTTATGAAGCCCCAGGTTAAATTCAGCGCCGTGTTGTATCACTGTTTCATCCAACGACGATAGCAATACATGGTTTTCATCATCCAGCTCAGGCACCGGAATGACAAGCAATCCATGATATTTTCTCGTATTGCAATCAACAATGGTTGTACAATGGTAAGCCCCTGAACGGTTTGTGCGGAGAATTTCTTTCGGTAATGATTCCCCGAGGTTCGTCATAAGAGTCTTGTCAAATCGTAAGTAACTCATAGTTGTTATTTTAAGGTTATAAATCAAATTTCCATATCAATTTGTGTCACATATTATTTTTGTATGCAACGCTCAAAATTAGTAATTAAATGGATAAAGCAAAATTAAATAGCAAAATATTTTTCATTTTTCGCTCAAATATCCGTAGTATTGCACAGAAATCAGCATAATTATGACAAAATGAAACTTGAAATTCAAAAAATTCTATTGGCTTTTGCTCTTCCGTTATTACTTCTTTTCATTCTGTACACCCTGCGTACAATGGAAAGTGTCATGAATTGGGATTTTATCACCTGGGGCATATATCCCAAAGAAACCAAAGGAATAATGGGGATTCTCACTTCTCCGTTGATACACGCCGATTGGGGACATTTATTTGCGAACACTTTTCCTCTTCTTTTTTTATTATGGTGTCTGCTCTACTTTTATCGTGATTTGGGCATTGGTATACTTTTTTTCATCTGGATAGTCAGTGGAATACTTACATTTATAATAGGCAAGCCGGGATGGCATATAGGTGCCAGCAGTATAATTTATTCACTCGCCTTCTTTCTGTTCTTCAGTGGCATTCTCCGCAAACACGTTCCTTTAGTAGCCCTGTCATTGCTTGTCACCTTTCTATATGGCAGCCTGGTATGGAACATGTTCCCGCAGTTCGCTTCCTCCACCACTTCTTGGGAGGGACACTTGGGGGGCGCAGCGGCCGGAATAGCCGCAGCTATATTGTTCAGACACAAAGGCCCTCAACAACCGGAACTTTTCATTGACGAGGAAGAAGAAGATAACAGGAGTTATCCGGAAGACGAAGAAGTCATTACAAATCCGGACCAAGAAAAGAAAGAATGACTAAACCAATCTTTCCGCCTCATGAAGTCCAAAGGACCGGAAGGGATGAAAAAAGCAATAACCCGCTAACGGAATTAAACGAATGCTCATATCCTCCCTATTGTATAAGCCTTTTCTATCTTCAGATTAAACCTTTTTATACGGATATATTCTATCTCCATAGCCTTTGGAGTTATCTCCCAAGGCTATGGAGTTAACTCCAAAGCTTATGGAGATAACTCCAAAGGCTTGCGGAGATAAAACAGGCAGGAAGAAAACCCTTAACCACACGGCAGGAAAGGGTTAGGGATACAAACAAGATCTTTTAAGGATGAATCTGATTACAAGGCTTGCACTCTTTACAGAGAAAAATCCCCTAACACCCTTCTTTTAAAAAGGTAAAAAAGCATGTGGCAAGAAGATATGCATCTGGCCATATGTGGAAAGACTAAAACAGACTATTATTTTGCCATCTTAAATTTTAATGCATCATTTTACAACTGAAAAACAGGGTAATAAACCTTTCCGGACAGCATCATTCAAGCTTTAATACCTACTCATTACCAATTTTCATAAAATAATACCCATTTTTAGGTATTGCCCACCCTTTTAACCTCCCATAACTTTGCACCGATTTAAAATTATAAAAATTAAAGCAAAAATGAAAAGAAAGGTTTTATTGTTCTCATTATGCTTGTTGGCCTGTCTTGCAAACAGTTATGCAGAAAAAGCAACAAGTATAGATAAGGATAACACAGAGAAAACTACGGAGGAAGAACCTAAAAAAAAATCCCGGCTAACATTGGGAGGTTACGGAGAAGCAGTGTACACACGTAACTTTTATAGTGACAATATGTACCGCTATTCTAAAGCAGACAGTTACAAAGACTCTGACGGACACGGACGCGTAGACTTACCTCATGTAGTAATCATGATTGGCTACGATTTCGGAAAAGGATGGAGCATGGGTAGTGAAATAGAGTTTGAACACGGAGGAACAGAATCGGCTATAGAAGTAGAAGACGAAGAAGCCGGAGAATTTGAAAAAGAAATAGAACGTGGGGGTGAAGTGGCTTTGGAGCAGTTCTGGATTCAGAAATCTTTTTGCTCGGGCTTCAATATCCGCGCAGGGCACATCATCGTGCCGATAGGACAAATAAACAACGCCCATCTTCCCACTCAGTTCTTTACAGTATATCGTCCTGAAGGTGAAAACACAATAATGCCTTGCACATGGCATGAAACCGGTCTTAGTGTATGGGGGCGTATAGGTGACTGGCGTTATGAGGCAATGGTTATTCCCGCATTGAATGCTAATATGTTCAATCATAGCGGATGGATTCATGATGGTTCTGCATCAGCCTATGAATTTAAAGTAGCCAACAATCTGGCAGGAGCGGCACGTATCGACAATTACTCTGTCAAAGGATTGCGTATGGGAATAAGCGGCTATATAGGTAACAGTTTCCAAAACGACATTATTAAAGATGAAAAATCCACCAAATATAAAGATGTGAAAGGAACAGTGGTCATAGGTGCATTCGACTTTGATTATAATGATCATAACTGGGTAGTACGCGGCAATTTTGATTATGGCCATTTGGGAGACGCTGATCTGATCTCCACTCACAACAAAAGCCAAGACAATAGCACACAGTCCCCTTATCCTCACACAGCCGTGGGCAAGACAGCCATTGCCGCCGGAATCGAGGCAGGATATGATATTTTTTCTCAAGTAAAGAAAATGAGAGACAATGGTAAAAAACTATATGTATTTGGACGATATGAATACTATGACTCATATCATAAGGCTGCTAAAGGTTTCAGCAAATATGAATGGACTAAAAAACAACGCATGGCCGTCGGTTTGAACTACTATCCTATGAAAGACATCGTAGTAAAAGCCGAATACTCAAAACGCTTCTTGAAAAGCCAGTATAATAACGAACCCTCTTTTTCATTGGGCATAGCTTATGCAGGATTTTTCATTAAATAAACCCGATTATTCATTTTTTAAAATTAAATAGGTATGAAAAGTTTGTTAAAATTCCCCTTACTTGTTGCTGTAGCAACAATGATGACTTGCAGTTTCAGCGCATGCAGTGATAACGATGATCCGACTCCGGATACCGGTACGTCTGAAACAGATGCAAAATTCGAAGCAATCGCAAAACAGTATCTTGATCACACGGTATATGTTACTTACAAGAACCTGGCTGATGAAACCGAACAGCTAGTAAAAGATTTACAAGCATTAAAAAGCAGCAAGACTGATGCAAATGTAAAAGCTACCTGCGAAACCTTCCTTGAAGCACGTGCATGGTGGGAAAAGAGTGAAGCTTTCCTGTATGGGGCAGCTACCGATTTCGGTATCGACCCGCATATTGACTCATGGCCTTTGGACTTGGACGGATTACAGACCGCACTGAAAAATACGGAACAGGTAGAAGCAATGGGTGGTGAAGACGGAGATATTTATGCCGGCGAGAAATTGGGTAATTCTTTATTAGGATTTCATGGTATTGAATACATCCTTTTCGAAGATGGTAGCCCCAAATCAGTTTCTAAAATCAGTGACTTACATCTGACTTACGCCGTAGCTGTAGCTGGTGATTTGCGTAACCGTTGCTGGCAGCTGGAACTTTCATGGAGAGGCGAAAGTGCTGTCAATGCCGACCGTGTCGCTAAAGTCGCAAATGAGTTAGAACTGCCTTACACTGTAAACAGTGGTGAATATTCTTATGGTGAGAATATGCTGAATGCAGGAAAAGCAGGTAGTACATACGCCAGCTGGACATTGGCCATGCAAGCTATCATTGACGGCTGCAAGACTATCGCAGATGAAGTAGGAACTTCTAAAATAGGAAAACCTTATAGCGGAGAAGACCCTGCTTATATAGAATCACCATACAGTCACAAGTCCATTCTAGACTTTTATGACAACATCATCAGTATTCAGAATGCTTACATGGGCGGTATAGAAAATGAACGTGACGAAACCAACTCACTACACAACTATATTGCTGGAGTAGATAAAGAACTGGATACAAAAGTTGTAAATGCCATAAACAATGCTCTGACCAAAATCAATGCCATGGCAGCTCCATTTGTAAACAATATTAAAGATCCAAGTGCAGGTGAAGCAATTAAAGCTTGTCAGGATCTTGATGCCATATTGTCTGATGTTAAAACAGCTTTAAGAAACAATTAAAAAGAACTGTTTACCCCAATGACCACAAAGGATCTGCAAGAGGGTGTCCGGAAAAGGTCTATTGTACTATCTTTTGCTGTAGATGGTGATTTTACATTCGCTCCAAGCACCGGCTTTGTGCTGCCGGATGTCCCCTCTACAACAGACATGATAGTGAAAAAGACCGGGGGAGGACAACCTTATGTAGATTCTTTGGTATATAAATTTGAAAAGTAACTAACTTTAAACATTCTTATATGAATAAGTTATTTAAAATACACTGGCTTGCTGCTCTATGCGGCCTTACAATGCTCTCGCTAACAGCCTGTAATGACGATGACAATCCGGAAAACAAATCTCCGGAAGTCAATCCTGATATCAACGTAAATGTAGAGACCTATGCAGGCGGAGAATTGGGTACAACCTTCAACAATTCCGCTTCTGCTTATGAAGATCCTACTCCTGCAACGGAAAATGCAGGTATGACCGACAAATTCAAATATGGGGAATATTTCTTTGAACGTTCTTATACGCAGAATTCCAAACCTTTCAATGGTTTGGGACCGCTTTATATCCGCAATTCATGTATGAACTGCCACCCCGGATACGGTCATGGCAAACGGGTAGACCGTTATCGTGCTGATGACTGGGGAAATGGATATCTACTTGTTGTGACCGATGGAAAGGATAACTACCTAAGTTCTTTAACGGGAATGCCTCAAACCAAAGCTGTAGCCCCTTTCAAAGCACCAATAGATGAAGATAAGATAAAAATAGACTGGCTGCCTTACACAGACGAATGGGGAAATAAATTTCCTGACGGAGAAACATACAGTCTGATCTATCCGGAAGTGACTATTCCTCAAGATGCATACTACGTACCTTTGGAGGCTACTTATAATCAAGTTGTCACCCCTGTCAACTACTCTGATGTAGTAGTTTTGCTGGAATCTACCATTGGTATCTACGGAACCGGATTACTAGATGCCATTCCCGATGATTCGTTGAAAGCAGAATATGCACGTCAGGAAAAAGCAGGTGTAAAATTGAATCCAGCCATCTTCGCAAACGGAGAGTGGACTTCACTCTATAAGGGACTTACAGGTAAACAATATCCCAAACGTTATACTTACGCTTTGACCAGATCTTCCATACAGGATGGTCCCGGTGCCAATGCAATCTGGAACATCACCAATGTTACCCGTAGTGACCGCCGTTATCACTACATGACTGACACGTATGCCAAAACAGCCTCCAAAGACCCGGATGTACAAAAAGATTTTTATAACTATTTCCCTGAATGGAAACAGACCGGTAATGTAGAACAAGATATATACAACTATCTGATGAATAAGGAACTTCCGGTGGAAATGACAGACGAAGATTATGTAAACTTCATGATATGGCACAGAGGACTGGCAGTTCCTGCCGCACGGAATCTGGATGACGAAACAGTTCAGAGAGGTCACAAATTATTCCGTGAAATAGGCTGTGCTACCTGCCATCGTCCGTCATGGACTACAGGAGACGATAATTATCCCGATCCGAACGGATACTTCAAAGATGGTGACAGCCGTCTGCCACGCCATCCACACCAAACTATCTGGCCATATTCAGATATGGTTCAGCACCGCCTGGAAATGAAGAACAATATCCGCACGGGATGGTGCCGTACCACTCCTCTTTGGGGACGCGGACTTTCCTTAATCTGTGCCGGACACAGCGACCGTTTGCATGACTGTCGTGCACGTAATGTCATTGAAGCCATTATGTGGCATGGAGCTTCAAATAGTGACGCACGCTGGAGCATTGACAAGTTCCGCGAACTCAGTAAAGAAGATCGTGACGCCATCGTCAAATTTATTGATGCCATTTAAGCAATGAAACAGATTGTCTCCCTCCTGAATCCTATCACCAATAATATGACAGGACATTCAGGGGGATGAGACAAATTCAAGATTCACCTTCTGGTTATCTTTCAGAAAATTATAACTACATGAAATTATTAAAACGAACTGCCTTCAGTCTGCTAGGCATATTACTTCTGATTCTTACTATAGCTACTATATTGGAAAAAATATATGGTACGGACTTTGTAAACGAGTATATCTACAGTTCCGTACCTTTTGTCATTTTATGGGGAGTAACCGCAATTACTTCCTTATTATACATCATAAAAAGCAAACTGCATCGTCAGCCTGTTATTTTTTTGCTTCATCTTTCTCTTCTCTTTATATTGGCAGGGGCATTCACCACATGGATATATGGAGAACAAGGCACTATGCGTGTCCGCCAAGGAGAACAACAGACCTCTTTCACCGATTCCAAAGGAATTTCCCACCAGCTACCTTTCAGCATCACACTAAACCAATTTGAAATTATTTATTACAAAGGAACCTTGGCTCCAATGGACTTTATCAGTCATATTTCAGTAGCAGACAAAGACTGCCACCGCCAGATACAGGGGAAGGTTTCCATGAATCATATATTTTCATACCAGCACTATCGCTTTTATCAATCAGGCTACAGTGAAGATAATGAAGGAAGCGTATTTAGTGTATCTCATGATCCTTATGGTATAGGAATCACTTATGCAGGATATACTTTATTGCTACTTTCCACCGTTTTCTTTTTCTTCAGCCCGCAAAGTCGGTTCCGCCAACTGCTGAAAAGCCCTTTGCTACACAGAAGCTTGACAGTCATCTTGCTTTTATTCGCATTCAGTCTCAACAGTAATTTTCTCAAAGCAAACAGTCCATCCCCCAAGGTGCTTCCGCGCGAAGTAGCCGAACATTTTGGAGATTTATATATTTTATACAACAACCGTATCTGTCCTTTACAAACCTTTGCCCGTGATTTTACAGTCAAACTTTACGGTAGTTCCTCATATAAAGGACTGACACCAGAAGAAGTACTTACCGGATGGCTGTTTTATTATGACAGTTGGAAAAATGAACCAATTATACGAATCAAGAGTAATGAAGCCCGTAAATTACTGGAAATAGAAGGGAATTACGCCAGGCTGAAAGACTATATCAGTACCATTAATGAATACAAGCTGGAAAAAATGATGAACCATATCCGTTCAGGAGAACAGGTGACTGACAAACGAGGCATAGAAGAAGCTGATGAGAAATTCAATATCATCAATTTAGTATGTACCGGTGCCATGATGAAAATATTCCCTTGTCGCAATATAGCCGGAAAGACATTGGAATGGTATTCGCAAAGCGACCAATTACCTCAAGATATGGATAATGACAAATGGGTATTCATTCGTAAATCTATGAGTTATGTAAACGAAATGATTGTGATGAAAAAGTACAATGATGCCTGCCTGTTATTAGAAAAAATCAAGAAATACCAGCAGAAAGAGTGTGACGGACTGCTTCCTGCAGATAATAAATTCAAGGCTGAGAAAATATATAATCAATTTGATTATAGCAAATCTGTCGCCATGGCATGTATTTGCATCGGCCTGATATGTTTTATCTATTATTGCCATTGCATGGCATCGCAAAAGAGAACAAGCCGGAAGGCAATCATAATATTGAATATTTTGCTATGGATTGTTTTTACCTATTTGTCGGCTGCTATCTGCCTGCGTGGTTATGTGAGCAATCATCTGCCATTGTCCAACGGCTTCGAAACCATGCAGTTCATGGCATGGTGTACGCTATTGCTCACTTTTCTGCTACAACGTAAATTCGCAATGTTGCTCCCTTTCGGTTTCCTGCTTTGCGGACTTACGCTGATGGTATCCATGCTGGGAGAATCAAACCCACAAATCACACAACTGATGCCGGTTCTGCAATCTCCATTATTGAGTATCCACGTAGTAGTTATCATGATCGCTTATTCGCTGCTGGCATTTATCATGCTGAATGGTGTAACAGCGGTCATACTCCACCAATCACAGAAAGAATGCAAAGAACAAATAGAACGATTGCAGATAATAAGCCAAATAATTCTTTATCCGGCAATTTTCTTACTCGCTATCGGTATTTTCATTGGTGCTGTATGGGCAAACGTATCATGGGGACGCTATTGGGGATGGGATCCTAAAGAAGTATGGGCCTTAATCACCATGCTGGTATATGCCTTGGCACTGCATCCGAGATCACTGCCATGGTTTCATCGCACCATGTTTTTTCATGTTTTCTGTATAACTGCTTTTATAACAGTACTGATTACTTACTTCGGAGTGAATTTTCTGTTAGGAGGAATGCATAGCTACGCAAACGGATAGCCCTCATCCATCAATGAAAAGCTATCCTTTCCGAAACAAATAGAAACCAACTTGGACAAAGAACCTGAAACACTATAAAAAAAGGAAATTACCCCCATAAAAGAAGCACTCCCCGCGAATCACTTCGCAGGGAGACTACTAACTAATAACTAACTTGTGGTTTACGTAATTTTTATATGACTTATTTACAATGCAAAGATAAGGTTTGCCATCTGTCTGTGCAATCGCATGATATAGGTATTCTGGACAGTCAGACATCCCTATTTATAGCTATAATAAACGAAAGTAGAAAAGGTATCTATCAAAATCATTATTTGTAGGTATTGTCTGAGATTATTAAATGTTGCAATTTTGCCAAAAAGAATTTATCTTATTATACCGTAACCATTGATGTGGAGTTCTCTCTATTATTATTTCTCTGTAATGTTAGTCACAAAAGAGAGACTATAAAACCTTGTTCCAGGGAAGCATACCTTCGGAACAACAAAAAGTCCGGACTTGGGAAAGCCCGGACCTTTATTTTATATCCATCAATACAAGATATTAATACACCTCTACCTTTGCAGCAACAGCCTTGCATTTGTCACGCAAAGCGTCCAAGTCACTGCCATTAGGAGCATAACAAACCACAACCCCCATACGGCGGTTCAATTTTGTATAAGGTTTACCAAAAATACGGAGATAAGTATTTGTCTCCTTACAAACTTCTTCCTCACCACGATAACGGGGGAGCTTCCTTGCTGGCAATTGGAGAAAGAATCACTGCACTGGCCCCTATGCGTTCTTGTGTAATTTCAGGGATAGGAAGGCCTAACACCGCACGCAGATGCAACTCAAACTCATTTAAATTCTGAGTACCTGCCAAAGTCACCATTCCGGTATCATGCGGACGGGGAGAAAGTTCGGAGAAATAAACTCCGTTTTCATGACTCAAGAAAAATTCAACTCCCCAGATTCCCGCACCGGTCAAAGCCGCCGTCACTTTATCGGCCATACGCTGTGCCTCCTTCAAATGAGCCGGATCAATGTGCGCCGGCTGAAAACTTTCACGATAATCTCCCCCTTTCTGCACATGTCCGATGGGCGGACAAAACAAGGTAGGACCGTTTTTCTGAGTGACGGTGAGCAAAGTAATCTCACTATCGAACTGAATAAATTCCTCAATGATCAATTCTTTAATATCTCCACGACTGCCTTCACACCCATAATGCCATGCCTGTTCCAACTCATCCGCGCTTTTGACCAAAGACTGGCCTTTGCCGGATGAAGACATCAAAGGTTTCACCACACAGGGAAAACCAATCTCTTTTGCGGCCTCCTGCAATTCTTCCAAAGACTTGGCATAGAAATACTTGGCTGTCTTTAATCCTAATTCCTTAGCTGCCAAATCACGAATGGCCTTGCGGTTCATCGTGAAATTCACTGCACGGGCACTCGGCACTACTTGAATACCTTCCTGTTCCAAATGATACAGACGTTCGGTACGGATAGCTTCAATTTCAGGCACAATTATATCCGGCTTGTGTTTGGCTACCACAGCATCCAACGCATCACCGTCAAGCATACTGAACACTTCAAATTCATCAGCCACCTGCATGGCCGGAGCACCTGCATAAGAGTCGCAAGCAATAACATACTGCCCTTTACGTTTTGCCGCAATGACGAATTCCTTACCTAATTCGCCAGAACCCAGCAATAAAATCTTCTTAGTCATAGTATTTATATATGTTTGATATTCCTTACAAAAAACGGAGAGTTGAGAACAAGACACCTCTTGATTCCCAACTTTCCATCTGCAAAGATAGTGTATTTTATAAACTATACGATATCATTGAAGCAATATTTGGATCATTCAGTACAAAGAAAACACCCACTCCCAACGCGATGAGCCACAATACGATAAATATAATTTTGGTTACAATGGACATGGGTTGCCAACCTCCAAAATGACGCATCAGCATGTGTATCAGTCCTATAATAGGAATACCGATAACCAGAATACCTGCTACGGACATAGCGACAGTCAACCCCGGAGAGCTACCCACCGTAGCCCAATTAACCGCAGGCAGCACCTCATAAAGCACAGCCGGCAATGCAGCAATCAGTCCCGTAGCCGCCATCAGCAATGCAAAAAAGACAATCAATAATACAAACAATACAGGCGCACAGCAAATAGCAATGAAAACAAGCAGGAACTTGATAAGGAACCCTGCCACAGACACAATCCCCTCCCCTATCTTTTGCAAGATACTCCTAGGACGGTCTGAGCGTACATAATCATTCACTTTTTCAAATCCGTCTGTTACAGTCTTGCCTATATTCTCCACATTAATAGCAGCCCCCTTCATGGCGAGTTTCTCGGGGGCGGTATGCGCCATAGGAATAATAATCCACGCTATGATATAAGCCAATATCACCCCATGAACAAAGAAACCAAGAACCAATAGAATGATACGTACCCAAGTAACATCCCATCCCATATAAGCAGCCAGTCCGGAAGCCACTCCACCTAGTACCTTATTGTCCGGATCACGAAACAAGCGGCGCATAGTGGTTCCTTTTTGTTTTTCCGAACCCGATGCTTCTCCACTTTCTTCATCGGAAAGATCTTCGGGTTTACCCATCCGGGCTATGATTTCTTCCACATCTTCAATGGTAATAACCTGTTTACCTTCATTCAAACGGTCGGTAAACAGCTCAGAGATACGTAATTCTATATCATGTACAATTTCTTCCGCTCCCTCCTCACGACAGAAGTGAATACGCAGGTTAGTTAAATAGTTATCCAACAAATGGTAAGCGTCTTCGTCTATATAATAAACGGTACCTCCTAAATTTATGGTTAAAGTCTTTTTCATTGTATCCTGTTTTTAATTGTTTTTTAAATGATTCACTGTATTCGCCAGCTCCTCCCAGGCAGCCTCCAGTCCGCTAAGGAATGTTTCACCCTGAGGAGTGAGACTATAATATTTACGAGGTGGTCCCTGAGTGGACTCTACCCATTCGTATGAGAGCAGGTCATCGTTTTTCAGCCGGGTAAGCAGCGGATAAAGCGTCCCTTCTACTACAATGAGCCGGGCTTCTTTCAATTTTTGAATGATATCCGAAGCATATGACGGCTCTTTGTGCAACAACAATAAAATGCAGTATTCCAGCATTCCTTTGCGCATCTGAGATCGTACATTGTCTACATTCATAATTTATAATACTTTGTTTGGCACAAATATATGTATTATATCAGTACCATGTATTACATAGTTCTATTATTTTGCATAAATTAATATTTAAACAAGAAAAAGAAAGGAATCCCCTTTTTTTCTTGCAAAAAGTTTATCTTTGCCTCTCGTTATAACACTAAAAAGATATAAAGATCATGTTTACCATAAAAAAGGCAACGACCAATGATATTCAGTTGATTAACGAGATGGCTCAGATTGTATTTCCGGCTACCTACCGGGAAATTCTTTCAAAAGAACAATTGGATTACATGATGGACTGGATGTACTCTCCGAAAAACCTGCGTAAACAAATGGAAGAGGAAGGGCACATCTATTACATAGCTTACAAAGATGGAGAAGCTGCCGGATATGTTTCCATACAGCCCGAAGGAGAACATTTATTTCATCTGCAGAAAATCTATGTACTTCCCCTTTTTCAAGGTTGCCGGTTGGGCAAAGCACTATTTGAGCAGGCCGTCAAAGCAATTAAAGAAATCCATCCCGGACCTTGCGAAATGCATTTGAATGTAAACCGTAACAATAAGGCTTTACAATTCTACCAACATTTGGGAATGGAAAAAGTTGCAGAAGGAGATTTCCATATAGGCAACGGATATTATATGAACGATTATATCATGGGACTGAAAATCTAACCCTATCTTACAAAAACAAAATGGACGAATATCGTATCAATGGATTGACCATAAAAGAAAATTTGCTGCAACTGGCAGAAAATGAAAATAAAAAGTTCACCGAATCGCTGCATCCGGGAATAGAAAATGTATTGGGTATCCGCATCCCTGCCCTAAGGCGGTTAGGAGCACAAATTGCCAAAGATGACTGGGAGAGTTATCTACAGACTGCGGATACTTATTATATGGAAGAACGTATGTTGCAAGGTATGGTAATAAGTAATCTGAAAATGAAAGACATAGAAGCATATCTTTCACTGGTTGCCCGGTTTGTTACCATCATCAACAGTTGGTCTGTTTGTGACACTTTTGACTTTTACGGCAAACAACGGTTTGTTGACAAGAACAAGAAAAGGGTCTGGCTATTTTTGGAAGACCGGATGAAATCCGACAAAGAATATGAAATACGTTTCGGAGTAGTAATGGCAATGGCTCATTATATTGACGAAGAGTATATAGACAACGTATTGCAATGGATGGACCGGATCAGTCACGAAGGATATTATGTGAAGATGGCTGTAGCATGGGCTTTATCCGTATGTTATGTCAAGTTTCCTCAAAAAACGATGAACTATCTGAAGGAAAATCATTTAGATGACTTTACCTACAATAAAGCGCTACAAAAAATCATAGAATCTTATCGGGTAAGCACGGAGGACAAAGAAATCATCCGCAGCATGAAAAGAAAAAACAAATAATGTCCATTTACCGCAAAGAGGCTTTGAATCCTTCCGAAAGAAATTCACCATTCATATTCGGAAAGATTCAAACCGCTCCAGCAGCTATTAATAATCGGGAAAAGTTATTCCTCCCAAACCAAATAAGCTGAAACCAGCCAATGATTCAATTTATTGCCATCTACCTGTTGTGCCTCAGGGATACTTACCTTAAAAGAATGTTTACCGGCCGACAAGTCACCAATAACAGCCTCCTCAGGCATCACATCGCTACCCGGACACCAATTGGAACGGGACAAATCCGAAGAAGCCAAAGGTTCTTCAATCTCTTTTGTCGTATACCCCTTATCACCTATATATGCGGCAACTCGTGGTATCAGCCATACTCCCGTGGCCGGATTAAAACGGCGGAAAGAAGCACAGTCATCACGCCAAGGAATGAAATTCAACACCTCCTTGCCATCAACAGACACGATGTTCCGTTTCTCCACAAACTCATCTCCGCCACTATGTCCTCCGTGACCTGTTACAATATACTTCAAACGAACATTCTTGGCAGCTTTCGGCATATCAAAATCCATCACCACATCTTTGCGTGAGAAAATATCCGGATAAGTCTGTCCGATATAATACACCGTATTCATCAAAGGCTTCACACGGCGCTCCGGCATCACGTCGCAAGTGATCTTACTCTCCTTCACATCCAATTCCATACTGGCCACATACCCCTCGGCAGTCCATGTATCAATATAAATTCCCACGTATGCCTCTCTCTCCAATGCCGGATAAAGATCGGTAATATCCTGCACCCAAGTCACACTCTTTTCCCATTTCGGGATATATACAGGACGCCTCTTGCTGCTCAAAGAATCATTATCCGAACTATAATACCCCACACCGAACGGGGTCATAAAACGCATCAGTTCAAGGGTAGGCACATAATCCTGACCCGGAACAATACCAATCATTTTTTCATATTTGGTACTGTCTACCGCAGGAAACGCCCTCTTGCCTTCGGCTATATTCATCAGATTAATCACCGATTCTTTGGGAAGCACAAAACAAGAGCCAGATTTATCCCAACGGTCACCATTGGAAGCTACAGTTACTTTCAGGGTAACATCCACATCCCTTTTATAATCGGGCAAGGTTATTTTCTTTAAAATGATACGCCCGTTTACCAGACGGATCACTCCGTCAGCATTGGCAGGAGTATAATTAGGGAAAGAATCGGGACGAAAACAAACAGGGGTTTTGTCGAATACTTGAATATGAGTATTTCCCAATGCCGGTAATTCTTTGTGATTTGCAGCATCGGCCGGCATCATAAAAGTTGCCGCCACAGCCAGTGGGGCAATAAAGGTCAGCAGGTTCATTCTTTTTAATTATAGGTTAGTAATCAAGGGTATATAAATTAATTTCACAAAAAAACTACACGGATTTATACAAATCTTCCGATCTGTATAAATCCATGTAATCTACAATAAAAAAAGGGGTTATTGATGCTGTTCACGCAACAAATCATTCACAGTCTTCACCGGATTAAAGGTACTCAACGGCACTTCAACGAAAACAGTGTTCCAGTCACTCATCGCACCATTCCACAAGCCCGGAAGTTCCAATGCTTTCAGTTCTCTACCGTTCTTTGATTTATAAGAGATAAAACCTGTAGCCTTATCCACATACTTCACCAAGTCGAATTTGTTTCCTTTATAATCGCGTACCGCACACACCAAATCCACCGGATTAAAGTGAGTACCCTTCTCGAACATCTCTTTCTTGACCGGATCATTCATGTCAATCTGAGAACTTTCCAAAATTTGCAATGAAACAGTACCATCCGCATTATAAGCCAGGAACGGGACCGCCTCCCGGTTCACCCACATTTTTCACCATACCGCATACACGCATCGGACGGTTCAACTTCTTACGCAGATAAATAACCAGGTCGGCATCTTCCAGATCCTTGATATCCAGTTTGCGGCAACATAAAGTCTGCTGTAAGAAACGAATGATCTCTTCCAGCTGCGCATGTGTATATTTACCGCCATCCAGTAATTCCAAATATTCAAATACCTGCTTCTGCAGAGTAACCAGTACCCCCGCAATCAGCTTTTTATACGTAACAGTATCCTCTTTCAAGCGATCGGGAACCACATTATCTATATTCTTGATAAAGATAACATCGGCATCCAAGTCATTCAGGTTCTCAATCAGCGCGCCGTGCCCCCCCGGACGGAACAACAGCTTGCCTTTATCGCGGAAAGGTTTGTTCTCCATATCGGCAGCAACCGTATCCGTACTCGGCTTCTGTTCAGAAAACGACACATCATATTCCACCCCGTATTTCTTTGCATAAACGGCAACCTTCTCTTCCACCAGCTTTGTGAACAACTCACGATGTTCCGTAGAGACGGTGAAATGCACATTCACTTTTCCGGTCTTGCCTGCCGCATACAACGCACCCTCCACCAAATGTTCTTCCAGCGGTGTACGCACACCATCCGCATACCGATGGAATTTCAACAACCCCTTCGGTAATGCCCCATAGTTCAAGCCGGCAGCTTCCAGCAGATTGGCTACTATAGGTTTATAATCCTTCCCGGCCATCAAAGCATCAATATTCTTTCCTGTATTATCCATACAAGCCGCATTCAAGTCATTGTAGAATGCGAAGCTATGAATATGGTCGAAAAATTTCTTTTCGAAATCAGTCTTCGGAGTATTATAATCAGCCCCCAGGAATTCGAACAAATTCTTGAACATGCGGCTGGCAGCACCAGAGGCGGGTACAAACTTCACGATAGTTTTCTCCCCTTCCTTATATGTATCCCATGCTTCCAAATAATTTTTCATTTCATTTTCGGCGGGAGCCATGATTCCCTTTTCAACAGAAGCGGCCGCATCCAGCTTCAAAAATGGGAAACCCTTTTCAAAGCAAGCCAGTTGTTCTGCAATCTGCTGCTCGGAAATTCCTTTTTTCACTAATAAGTCTTTGTCTTCAGGTGTTAACATAAGTACATGATTTTATATGGTTTAAATAAATTGTTACCTTATTCTTTCACTATTAATTGCCCAAAAATACAAAAAAATGCGAGAACACTACCTAATAAATAAAGAAAAAAACTACCTTTACCCTCGAAAAGATTTCACGTGTTATGGAAGAAAAAGCATTTTTCACAGCCAAAGAGCGTGAGCAACTGTTCGCCCTCTATAAACGATTGCTGCAATTATCCGGCGACACCTTGCAGAAGGGTGATTGCCATAAGTTAAAAATACACCTCATAAAAGCAGTTGCCGAAGGTAACCTGCCACGAAATTGTTTCGGAATGAATCCTATCATCAAAGATATGCAGACCGCTGTCATCGTGGCCGAGGAAATTGGGATGAAACGGGCTTCCATCCTGGGGATCATGCTGCACGAATCGGTAAAGAACCATTTATGCACCTTAGCATCTGTACAACAGGAATATGGAGAGGATGTAGCGGGGATCATACGCGGTCTTGTGAAAATCAATGAGCTATACTCCAAAAGCCCTACCATAGAATCGGAAAATTTCCGCAACCTGCTACTCTCCTTTGCCGAAGACATGCGTGTTATTCTGATCATCATTGCAGACCGCGTGAACCTGATGAGACAGATAAAGGAGACTCCCAATATAGAAGCACGCACCCAAGTAGCCAACGAAGCTGCCTATCTGTACGCACCGCTGGCACACAAGCTGGGGCTATACAAACTGAAATCGGAACTGGAAGACCTTTCCTTGAAATATACCGAACACGACGTATATTATCATATAAAGGACAAACTGAACGAAACGAAAGCCTCCCGTGACAAATACATAGCCGCCTTTATCGAACCGATACAACATAAGCTGGAAGAAGCCGGATTGCATTTCCACATCAAAGGGCGTACAGTCCATCCATTCCATCTATCAGAAAATGAAGAAACAGAAATGTCCCTTCGAAGGAGTGTATGACTTGTTTGCCATCCGAATCATTCTGGACTCTCCCGTCGACAAGGAAAAACAAGAATGCTGGCAGGTATATTCCATTGTGACCGATATGTATATGCCCAATCCCAAACGTCTGCGCGACTGGCTCTCCGTACCCAAAAGTAACGGATACGAATCCTTGCATATTACTGTAATGGGTCCCGAAAGCAAATGGGTGGAAGTACAGATACGCACCGAACGCATGGACGAGATAGCGGAACGTGGTCTGGCAGCCCACTGGCGTTACAAAGGCGTAAAAGGAGAAAGCGGGATCTGGATGAATGGCTGACCTCCATCCGGGAAACACTGGAGAACGCCGACAGTGACCTGGAAGTGATGGACCAGTTCAAACTGGAATTATACGAAGACGAAGTATTCGTATTCACCCCCAAAGGTGACTTGTACAAGATGCCGAAAGGAGCGACCGTACTGGACTTTGCTTTCGCCATCCACAGCAAACTGGGGTCCAAGTGTATCGGAGCAAAGGTGAACGGAAAGAACGCACAATTAAAGCAAACGCTGAACAGCGGTGACCAGGTAGAAGTCATGACTTCAAACACCCAGACACCCAAACGCGACTGGCTGAACATCGTCACCACTTCGAAGGCAAGAACCAAAATACGCCAGGCCATCAAAGAGATAGAAGCCCGCCAGACAGAGTTCGCCAAAGAAACCATAGAACGTAAATTCAAGAACCGCAAACTGGAATACGATGAAGCAGTGATGATGCGCCTGATAAAAAAGCTGGGATACAAAACCGTAACCGAGTTCTACCAGGACATAGCCAACGAGACAAGAGATGCGAACGACATCATCGAAAAATACCTGGAACTGAAGAAAAAGGAAACGGAAAACCGGGAAGATATTGTCTATCGCAGCGCCGAGAATTTCAGCATGCAGACAGCACAGGACGACAAGACCTTCAAAGAGGACGTACTGGTCATTGATCAGAATTTGAAAGGACTGGACTTCAAATTAGCCAAATGCTGTAACCCTATCTATGGCGATGATGTATTCGGATTTGTAACCATCAGCGGAGGAATCAAAATACACCGTACCGACTGTCCTAACGCACGGGAGTTGCAATCACGTTTCGCCTACCGTATCGTAAAGGCGCGTTGGGCTGGGAAAAGCCACGGCAAACAATACCCCATCACGCTGCGCATCGTCGGTCATGATGATATAGGAATTGTGACAAATATCACCTCCATTATCAATAAGGAAAACGATATCCTGCTCCGTTCCATCAGCATCGACTCGCACGACGGGCTGTTCAGCGGCATGATGACCGTAATGGTAGATGATACTTCAAAGCTGGAATCATTAGTAAAAAAGATAAAGACAGTAAAAGGAGTAAAACAGGTAAACAGAGGATAAACCCATCCCAAGCTTAAAAAAAATGAATGAACTGCATAAACGACTAAAAAGCTTTACATACGCCTGGAAAGGCGTATGTAGTTTTTTAAGCAAGGAACACAATGCCTGGATACATTGCGCAGCCATCATCGCCGTAACCATTGCAGGCATCCGGTTTGAAATAACACGCACCGAATGGCTTGTCATCCTCCTGTGCTTTGCAATGGTACTGGCTGCCGAAGCATTCAACACAGCCATAGAACGCCTGGTAAACCTGGTATCACCAGACTACCATCCTATAGCCGGAGACGTAAAGGACATAGCGGCAGGAGCCGTACTGATTTGCGCTATCTTTGCCGCCCTCATAGGGTTGATTATCTTTGTCCCTTATTTTTAAAGGTGTTAATTTACCATTTATTTCACTAACAGTTAAAGACCTTTTATAAAAAAAAACAGTAATTTAGCCCCGATAATTTTTAAAAAGTGGAACTAATGAAGAAAATTTTGCTTTCAACATTATTGTTGATTATAGGGTTAACCACATACGCAGCCGTATGGCAATCTCAAGGAGAAGCAGAAATAACCTTTGAGAAAACAACACATAACTTCGGTTCATTCCCCGAGTCTAGCCCGAAAGTTACTTGCGTTTTCAAATTCAAAAATTCGGGAGACGGTCCCTTGGTCATCCATCAAGCGATCGCATCTTGCGGATGTACTGTTCCCCAATATCCTAAAGAGCCCATCAAACCGGGTGAAAGTGGACAGATAACAGTGACTTATAATGGAGCCGGCAAATTTCCGGGACATTTCAAGAAATCAATCACTATCCGCACAAACGGGAAAAATGAAATGACACGTCTTTATATAGAAGGTGATATGACCCCGAAAGGCACAGTTGCAGAATAGAATTCTCACATCATAAGAGAGAGGATGTATCAAAACAAAAGAAGATTCGAGTTTGATACATCCTCTTTTTATATCCGGAAAACACTGCCCCGCCTGCCTGTATCCAAGTAAAGACAAAAAAATAAGAAAAAAAGAACATTTTTCCCCAATAATAAGCCACTCTTATTCTGATTAAAATAACGTACTTTGCAGCAAATTTAAGAGAACAATGACAAACAAGCTATTATTCTTTGTCCTGCTGGCCCTCTGTTTCAGTGGCTGTGACATGCTGGAAACCCATCCATACGATGTACATATTACAGGAGAAAGAGAACTGACCAACAAAAACATCCAGTTGATAGAAAACAAAATGCAAGGCAAAAAAACAATCCGCTTTGCCATGATCAGTGATACCCAACGATGGTACAACTCTACCGAAGATGTTGTAAAAGCCCTCAATGCCCGTGGTGACATAGACTTTGTCATTCACGGAGGAGACCAGTCCGATTTCGGCGTCACAAAAGAATTCATATGGATGCGGGACATATTTAACAAATTCCAGATGCCCTACGTATGCCTTTTAGGCAACCACGACTGTCTGGGTACAGGTGAAGACGCATACAGAGCCATTTATGGAGATCCCAACTTCGCCTTCACAGCCGGAAATGTACGCTTTATCTGCCTCAATACCAATGCGATGGAATATGATTATTCGGAACCGGTTCCCGATTTCAATTTTATAGAAAATGAACTGAACAACCTGTCGCCTGAAATAGAAAAAACGGTATTCGCAATGCACGTAAAACCTTTTGAATTTGTATTCAACAACAATGTAGCAAAAATCTTCCAACTATACGTCAACCAGTTCCCCAAAGTCCAGTTCTGTCTTTACGGCCATGAACACAAATTCGCAGTAGATGATCTATTCAACGACGGAGTTCTGTATTTCCAATGCCCCTGCATAGACAAACGCATCTACTTATTATTCACCATTAAAGAAGATGGAACCTACGATTATGAAACAGTTGAATTTTAAAAAGATATTTCTGAACCTATTGTGGCCACTATTGCCTTTTACGGCACAAGCCCAAGAAAATAATACACTTTACTCCATCTTATCCAAAGACAGCATACTTGTCTCCTCTCCTTCCGTTCAAAACCAAGAGGAAGATATTGTAACCCAAATGCCAAACCGGCACCATAAATACGACAAGCGCGTACACCGTTACAGGCGTGCGTGGGAAGCTTTGATCCCCACCCACACCAAATTACAGTACGCCGGTGGAATGGGCCTGTTATCCTGGGGCATAGGCTGGGATTATGGAAAAAGAGGCCAATGGGAAACCGATCTTCTTTTGGGCTTCATCCCCCGCTACTCATCCAAACATTTCAAGATGACCATGACCTTGAAACAGAATTATATCCCGTGGAGTATCTGGCTGGGCAAAGACTTCTCGCTGGAACCGCTGACTACCGGAATCTATTTCAACACCGTATTCAGCGATGATTTCTGGACAAGCGAACCTGAGCGCTATCCCCGTGGATACTACGGATTTTCCACCCGTATCCGCACCCATATCTTTCTGGGACAACGCGTCCGTTTCGATGTGCCCGAAAAGTACCGGAAGTTCTCTAAAAGCATCACCGCATTCTACGAAATCAGCACATGCGATTTATACGTTGTCAGTGCGTTCAACAACAGTTATTTGAAACCCGATGACTATCTGAGACTATCATTTGGATTGAAATTTCAGATATTCTAATCAAATCATGAGGATGTTTCTCTATTTTTTCACTATTTTTGGGCATTTATTATGATAAATTTCAAAAATAATAACATAGAGAAACATGAAACAAGAAGAAGAAAAATCGGTTGGATTGCCCGATAACGCGTTCCGACCTCTGAAACCGGGGGAACAATATCACCCCATCATGTCACCAAACAAAAAATATCCCGAAGTAAACCTATGGTCTGTGCTATTGGGTATCGCCATGGCGGTATTATTCTCGGCGGCCGCAGCTTACCTGGGATTAAAAGTGGGACAGGTTTTTGAAGCCGCCATCCCTATCGCCATCATCGCCGTAGGTGTATCGGGAGCCGCCAAGCGTAAAAACGCGTTAGGTGAGAATGTCATCATCCAATCCATCGGTGCCTGTTCGGGAGTCATAGTGGCAGGAGCCATCTTCACATTGCCCGCCCTTTATATATTGCAGGACAAATACCCCGAAATGACAGTCAACTTCTTCAGATGTTTGTCAGCTCACTGCTGGGAGGTATTTTGGGGATCCTGTTCCTCATCCCCTTCCGTAAATATTTCGTCAGCGACAAACATGGCGAATATCCCTTCCCCGAAGCCACTGCCAGTACGCAAGTGCTTGTTTCCGGCGAGAAAGGCGGAAGCCAGGCAAAGCCATTGCTTTTTGCAGGACTAATAGGAGGTCTGTACGATTTCATTGTAGCTACATTCGGCTGGTGGAATGAAAACTTCACCACCCGCGTATGCGGCTGGGGTGAGATGGTTGCCGAAAAAGCCAAACTGGTGATGAAAATAAACACCGGTGCAGCAGTATTAGGCCTAGGCTATATTGTCGGCTTGAAATACGCGGCTATCATTTGTGCCGGTTCATTGGTGGTATGGCTGGTTATTGTTCCAGGTATGGCCCTGTTGTTCGGCGACCAAGTGCTGAATGCATGGAATCCGGCCTTGACACAAACCATCAGCGAAATGTCACCCGAACTTATATTCAAGGAATATGCCAAAAGTATCGGTATCGGTGGTATCGCCATGGCCGGTGTGATCGGTATCGTGCGCTCATGGGGCATTATAAAGAGTGCTGTGGGACTGGCCGCCAAAGAGATGGGCGGCAAGAAGGTGGAAGCAAACGTCATCCGCACGCAGAAAGACCTTTCCATGAAAATAATCGCCTTCGGGTCCATCTTCACCATCCTGCTGATCTTACTGTTCTTCTTTTTTGATGTGATGCATGGAAATGTATTACACAGCATTGTAGCCATCCTGCTCGTAGCCGGCATTGCATTCCTGTTCACCACCGTAGCAGCCAACGCTATCGCCATAGTCGGCACTAACCCTGTATCGGGAATGACACTGATGACACTGATACTTGCCTCAGTAGTAATGGTTGCCGTTGGACTGAAAGGTGCTACCGGCATGGTTGCCGCACTGGTGATGGGTGGTGTTGTATGTACGGCACTGTCCATGGCGGGAGGCTTCATCACAGACTTGAAAATCGGTTACTGGCTGGGTAGCACGCCTGCCAAGCAGGAGACATGGAAATTCCTCGGCACACTAGTATCGGCAGCAACTGTGGGCGGCGTCATCATGATCCTGAACAAGACCTACGGCTTCTCCACCGGCGCATTGGCAGCTCCGCAGGCCAACGCGATGGCAGCCGTAATAGACCCGCTGATGAACGGTGTAGGCGCTCCCTGGCTGCTTTACGGAATAGGCGCTGTGCTGGCATTGGTGCTGACCTACTTCAAAGTACCCGCACTGGCTTTTGCGCTGGGTATGTTCATTCCACTGGAATTGAACCTGCCGTTGCTGGTAGGCGGAGCGGTGAATTGGTATGTCACTACCCGCAGCAAAGACGAGGCAGTGAATGCCGAACGTGGCGAGAAGGGAACTTTGCTGGCATCCGGATTCATAGCCGGAGGCGCATTGATGGGGGTTGTCAGTGCCGCCATGCGCTTTGGCGGTATCAATCTGATCAACGAAGAATGGCTGAGCAACCCGTTGAGCGAAGTGCTGTCAATGGCCGCCTATATCCTCCTGATCATATGGCTGGTTAAAGCCAGTATGCATATAAAGAAAAAATAACCCTTTTTCAAATACCGTGAAAATAAAAGCTATATGAAACGAATCTTACTAATGAGTTTACTTGCAATCTCTACCGCATTATCTGCCCAGAAACCTGTAGAGTTGGAATTATGGCCCGATGGCGCCCCCAACTCCAACGGCATCACCACTCCCGAGCAGAAATTAGAGAACAACCGGATTTCCAATGTCAGTGAGCCTACCCTTACCATTTATCCGGCAGCCAAACCGAACGGACTGGCTGTCGTGGCTTGTCCCGGAGGGGGATACATACGCCTGGCAATGAATCACGAAGGGCACGATATGGCAGACTGGTTCAACGCACAAGGCATCACATACGCCGTATTGAAATACCGTATGCCAAACGGACACCATGATGTACCGTTGAGCGACGCCCATCAGGCTATCCGGCTGATGAGAGAACACGCCAACGAATGGCATATTCAAAAAGTGGGTATCATGGGGGCCTCTGCGGGCGGACATCTGGCCAGTACGGCAGCCACCCACTATACAGCCGGAACGCGTCCGGATTTTCAGATCCTGTTTTATCCCGTCATAAGCATGGATCTGTCCAACTGCCATAAGGGCTCACGTGACAATCTTTTAGGAAAAAGCCCGTCAGAAGAGCTAGTGAGACTTTACTCCAATGAACTGCAAGTAACAGGCGACACTCCTCCCGCCTTCATCATGCATAGCAGCGATGACGGAGCTGTACCCGTCAGCAACAGCGTGAGCTATTACCTGGCGCTGGTAAAGAATAAAGTCCCTGCTTCCCTCCACACCTATCCTATCGGCGGCCACGGCTGGGGCTTCCGCGACAGCTTTACCTATAAGCGCCAATGGACGGGAGAATTAGAAAAATGGCTGAGAGAAATACTGTAAAAAAGCAAGGAGATGTGTCAAAACAAAAATGACTGCTCCGAAAAGTTACAGATAGTAATTATAACACTTATTCATTGGCCATTACCTGTCACAGGTGTGGTATAAACGTATTTGAATACCTATACGACATTATAGACCGTTGTGCCGCATGGCCTCCCAATACCTCTATAGAAAAATATCGTAATTTACTTCCGGGCAAATGGAAGCAGACACAAAAATAGCCGCCCCAAAATCTGGACGGCTATCTTTTTTATAGCTTATACGCTATCGCGGAAGGTTGTACCAATACAGAGTTTGATGCGACCCTTTCTTTAGCCTTTTAGGATGCTCAAATTATAAATTCATATTTCCAAAAACTGGATTTTGACACACCCACTTTCTATTTCCGATAAACACCTGCATCTTTATCTGCAGAAGACAAACAGGCATTCGTTTCTCTTTCGCTTATTTTCTTGCGCCAAGTTGAATATCCAAATGATACAAAGCCACATCACCACCCAGCTTGATCTTGTCCAAAATACCCTGAACGGTAGCTTCCTCTTCTACCTGCTCGCGTACAAATCCCCACAAGAAATCCTGAGAAGCCTTGTCCTTTTCAGCAGAAGCAACATCTACCAGTTTGTCAATCAATTCGGAAACATGGCATTCATGCTTGTATACATGCTCGAACACATCCAGCGGAGAAGCCCATTCCTGAGGAACAGCATCCACAGCCCCCACCTTGGCTTGTCCGCCACGTTTCATCACATATTGCGCCAACACATCAGCATGATCACTCTCCTCATGAGCCTGCGCTTTCATCCATGAAGCAAAACCTTCATAGCCTTTCGCAGCGAAGAAATAAGACATGGAAAGATAAAGATTGGCCGACCACATTTCGGCTACAATCTGAGCATTAATTGCGTCTTGTAATTTGTGAAATCATAATTTTTATTTTTTAGTTAAATTGTAACTGTTGCAAATATATAATTTTTCTAGCGATTAACACTATGTCCGTTCACCTTTTTATAAAAATTATATTTTATCTCATCCAAGTCTTTGCGATTCAAAAGAAAAGTCTTACCTTTGCACCCGCTAATACGGGTTATTAGCATTAATTCAAATCATTAATTATAAAAACATTATTTAGAAATGGCAACTAAAATCAGATTGCAAAGAAACGGACGCAAAAGCTATGCGTTTTATTCAATCGTTATCGCAGACGTAAGAGCTCCACGTGATGGTAAATTTACTGAAAAAATTGGTACTTACAACCCTAATACCAATCCTGCCACAGTAGATTTGAATTTTGAACGCGCACTTCATTGGGTAATGTGCGGTGCACAGCCTACTGACACAGTACGTAACATCTTGTCAAAAGAAGGTGTTTACATGAAAAAGCACTTGCTGGGCGGTGTTGCCAAAGGCGCATTCACAGAAGCAGAAGCTGAAGCTAAATTCGAAGCTTGGAAGAACAACAAACAATCTGGTCTGGCTACTTTGAAGGCTAAACTGGATGAAGCAAAGAAAGCTGAAGAAAAAGCTCGTTTGGAAGCTGAAAAGAAAGTAAATGAAGAAATTGCCAAGAAAGTAGCTGAGAAGAAAGCTGCTGAAGCCGCTGCCAAGGCTGAAGCAGAAGCCGCTAACGCTCCTGCTGAAGAAGCACCTGCTGCTGAAGCTACTGAAGCTCCTGCTGAAGCATAATTCAATTTTACTTCAAAAAGAACAGCTCCTCTGATCTATATCGGAGGAGTTTTTTTATGCTCTTATCCGAGGAATCAAAGGGAGTTTATCTCATCTTCCGAAAGTCCGGTAACTTTTGCGATTTCAGCTATGGAAAGCCCGGCATTCTTCAAATTTCCTGCAATAGCTTTGGCTTTCATCCATTCACCTTCTGCAATGCCTTTCTGAATAGCTGTATTAATCACATTGTTCCAATCTCTATATACTTTCAAACTCTCCTCATAGGCATAAAGGTTCTCTTTTGAGAACTGAGCAATTTCGGCAGCCTCAAACAGCCGGTTGAACACACGTTCCTGAAGGGCAGTAGGACGTTCCATCAAACGGGCCAGATTCTTGAGCACAAACATCCATTTATCAAACAACGTATCCAACTCCTGCTCGGTTTTATGGAATTTAGGCATTTCCAGATACACAAAAGTCAGTTTGTCAAAAAACACTTCATGAGTAGTTGTATCCATCAGCTTCACTTCATGGCGGAAGCCGGAAGACGAAACATCATCCAAGGCAAAATTCAAGATACCGATCACATACACTGCTTTCAGTTCATAGTCCCAGATTTCCCCTTTAATAGCCTGTTCCCTGATAGGATAGGTAGCATAATAAATACTCCGGTCCTTGAAAAACTGTTGCTCCCCTCTCTGCATTTCTATCAGAATCTTTTCTCCTTTTTCATTTTCACAATAGACATCAAAGACAGCCCGGCGGTCAGTCTCTTTGCTGCCCAGATGCTCTGTATTCAAGTAGGTGACATCCTCAATGACCTGCTTGCCATCGAACAAGGCATTCAAGAAGCCAATAAGAATCTCTTTGTTCAAGTCGGTTCCAAACAATAATTTGAATGCAAAGTCCGTATAGGGATTTACATATCTTTCACGCAATCCTTCACTACACATAAGCGTTTGATATTTAAAGTTATTTTAATTCTGTTGAAAGCAGTTCAATACAAAGGAACGAAAAAAAGCGGATTTCAAGAAAGTTATCTGCTAATAAATTGTTAATGTTCCAATATGTCACTCACCTCTATAGGGAGAAAGCATTTATACAAAGACGGGAATAACTGTATAAAGAGTTTCGTAATAAAAAAGAAAAAGGACTGTCCTGCCGGTTAACTCCTTATGTTTTTAACTTACAGCCTGCAAATATTCAAAGAAATATCATGCAACAGGCTTGAGGTCGCTACTTTTCTACCCTCTAACGATGAGTTCACATCCTTTACTTATAAACTGTAAGCAACAATAAAGGGGCTGTCATTCACGACCAGCCCCTTTATTTATCTTCAAAATTTAAAACCTTATTTTGTTACTTCAGGCTCACCTTGCAGTTCAAATTTAGCATTTCCTAAACCTTTAAAAGTATAAGTATAAGTAAATGTTTCAAGCCCATTATACACTTTTGCAGAAATGACATAGAAACAATCAACCCCACTTACTTGCGCGCCGGCTGTAGGATACTCTGTTGCCAAGATCAATTCAATACCCTCCTGAACCATAGACAACAAATAAGCCTCAGCCTCTTTATCATCTGCCGGCACCACCCCATCGGGGTCATTCGAACGGCGTTTAGCCAACTGGATATTGAAGTTTACATAATAAGAGCTGCCACCGAACCAGTATTCCGAGTTTCCATATTTGGCATCCATATACCCAGCATCCTTATTCGCTTTCACCCAATTTTCCAAAATCAAATAATCTTCGGAAGCCAATGATTTCGTTACCGTCGGATCAAACAACCACTCGGTTCCATTATGTACAAAATTCACTTTTTCTTTCAGTTCAATATTGTTATTCAGAACCCATGTACCCTCCTTGAACAAATACTCGTCCACCTCCATCGTCGTTACCTTATTATAATATTTGTACATGACGGCTTTTGAATCCCCTTCCTGGGCATATGGAAATTTCTGAGCCAGGAACTGGGGCAGATAATTCTCCGGAGCATCCGAAGTGCTGAAGTTATCATGACTGCCCGGGCTTCCCATAGCGTCATAATCGGCAGGAGCCACTACAACCAATCTGCTATCTTCTTTAACCTTCCAAGCCGTTCCGTCAAACTGATACAATGCATTATAAGGCTTTTCATTCGTCGGAGCCAATACAGCCGATGAAATACTTACATTATCGAGCTGAACAGTCGTGGTTTTCGCCTTGGGCCCCTCGCCTACATAGCGGAACGCAACATAAACGCTTTTGCCATTGTATGCCTCCAGACCGGCTTTCCCTACATTCACAAAATTATCGTTGTAGCCGTTGGCAGGCCCTTCAGGGAAAGTAAACTGGTCTTTCACGCTAGTCCACTGTGCCATATCAATCGAACCATTTCCCGCATATGTATCGGAAACCAATACATCCAGACAATCCGCATTATAGTATCCGAACTTTATGTCGAAAGACAGTCCGGCATCTTTGCTCGTCACTGCTACTGCCGGAGAAACAAGCCAAGTATCCACCTCACCCTCAAAGCCATTGGCCGAGAATTGTGCGTAACCATTCAAACTACTATAGTTTTTTCCCTGCCATTTTCTATCGCCTTTCAGAGTCACCTGCTCCCAGCCTTCCAACACGATATCCTCATTGGTCGTAACCGACTCAAAGTCCTGAGAGTACAAGTCCTCCCCTGTAAATTCAGGATCAACATCGTCATATTTGTAATCTACCAGCACAAGATCACCTTTTGCCGCATCCTTATACTGACCGGCCAGCCACTCGGGCAATACGGTAGCCGGAGCATGTGCCGGAGCCAGGAACTTCACGGGAGAGCCTTCGCCCCACAGGGCCTCATAATCCTTATCACCCAAAGAAGTATTAGTCACTGTCCTATACTCCAGTACGTAATCGGAAGGAGTATTCTGATAGTTATAGGTCACTCCTACCGAAGAGCCTTTCCCCCATGAAGGCAGCATCTTCGCGATGATGGAAGGAACATACTTCTCAGCCGATGCAAACTCGTTCAGAGCCTTATCCGTCTTGACGGCATTCGCCAAGGCTTTTTCAGCATCCGAAGTGGCAGCCTTCGCCGCTGCAGAGCTGATCGTTTCGTAATCGGCATCAGTCAGTACATATTCCGCCATCGTCTGGGTGTTCGTTGTACCTTCCGCATCGATTTCATTATAAATATCGTCCATGGGATCACATGCCGCAGCAAAGAATCCCAACAAAGACCATGCAATTAAATTATATTTTAACTTCATATTTATTGACTATTTTAGAGATTAAAAGATTACTTTAAAACCGGCAGACCATGTAGTACCGAAGCCATAATATACCAATGCAGTTTTCCAGTCATGGTTCGTACCGTCCTTAGCATCGGCTATATATTCCGTATTAGTCAAATTATATACATTACTGTATACGATGGCACGGATATCTTTGGTAATATTGAAACGATAGTTCATGCCCAAATCAATCGTACCATAATCTGGCAACTTCCAGGAGTCAATACCGGCATCCGCTTCATTCACCCGGTTCTGAGGATCGAAGTCTGCATAGTTCTTGCCGAAGAAGTTGTAGTCGGCCGAGATTTTAAATCCTTTGAACGGTTCCCAAGAGGCGCTCAATGCGGAAGTGAGCTGTGCGGAGTTACCCACATGGACATCTTTCAGATAAGCGTCGTATGTTCCGATAGGATTATTCGCTTCATCATACATAGTGAAGTGAATATCATCTTTCCATTTCCAATCGCCTAAAGAGAACATACCTTTCAATTCAAAGGACTTGACAGGACGGTAAGTCGCTTCCAGCTCCACACCCATGTGAACAGCGTCCAAGCCTGTAAGGTTGGCATATTCCTGACCGATCTTACGGCGCAAGGACTTATCCATCCATTGAGTGTAATAACCATTCAATGCAATATTGACCTGTTCCGTGCTAAATCCATAACCCAATTCAAACGTAGTAATTTTTTCGTAGGGTACATCCTTTTCGGGAGCTGCCGTATTGCTTGCAAAGACAGAGTTGAAGAAAGGCGCGCGGGTAAAATATCCTGCATTGACAAATACATTGTGGTTGTCATTGAACTTATAGTTAAAACCACCCTTCACGCTCCAAGGCAGGAAATTCTGAAGGCTGGACACTCTGTCCAGTTTATCCGCACCCGTGGCAGAGTATCTTGAATCCGTACCACCACGGTCATCATATCTATAAGCCTCTTCAGTCAATGATGCCGACAGGAATCCCGACCATTTGTCGGTATTATATTCAGCCTGTGCAAAAACACCACCCCAGAATATCTCTCCAATGCTATAGTAATTGAACTTGTCACCCACTTTCAGCAACTGGTTCTTGGTTTGGAATGCCAGCGGCGAGGTCTGCAGATAGAACTCACCACCCAGCAAATCATCAATTTCCTCTGTATGATACCCTTTATAGTAACGTAAGTCAACACCTCCCGTAAGAGTCAGGTTCTCAGTCAGATGATTCTTATAGGAACTCAGCATGCCATACCAGTCATGGTCATTGACAGCATTGGTAAAAATCACCTGCGACCCGTTTTGAGAAGCCGCATTGGCAGCCATAGCACGTTCGTAGTCGAACAAACCGTCCGGAGTCATCATCGCACCGTCTTTAGGGCGGCCGGTGTTGTTATCAATAGTCAGCCAATTGCTCATCGCGCCACGGGCACGGCGTCCGCCGCCTGTAGCCATTGAGCCGTATAGAGAAGTGGTCAGTGTCGATTTATCGTCGATAGTCCAGTAATGATTCAAAGAAACCTGAGGCTTATGATAATAATTATAGCCATAACCGCTACCTACCGCTTCACCGTTGATATAACCATATCCGTTATTGAAACGTCCGCCATCGGGACTGTTCTTGTAATCCTCGATATAGTGCATGGTAGAGCGCTGGTTGTGCCACTGGGGAGCTCCGAAAGCTGTCAATGACAATTTATGATGATCGTTGATTACCTTCGAGATATTTCCAAAGTAAGTCCATCCTTCATAATTGGTACCTTTCACGTAACCATCTCCCGTATTCAGCGCCCCCATGAATGTAATAGCCCATCCGTTGTCCATCAGTCCGGTAGAGAAAGAAACCGAATACTTGCGGAAACCGTCGTTACCGATACCGAAATAAGCTGATCCACCTTTTTGGGCTTCGGTACTTTTAGTAACCATATTCATGGTTCCTCCCACAGAAGAAATACCTAAAGCTGACGCACCCAAACCACGCTGTACCTGGATAAACTGGCTCACATCAGACAAACCGGACCAGTTAGACCAATAAACCTTACCGTTTTCCATGCCGTTGATGGGCACACCATTGATCAGCACGCCTAGGTTGGACGAATCAAAACCACGCATATTGATACGGGAATCACCATAGCCACCACTTTCACGGGTTACATACACCGAAGGAACTGATTTCAGCAATTCGGGGAATTCCAAATTACCTATTTTCTCCTCTATCTTGGCCAGTTTCACGTTAGAAATAGGAATAGGGGTCTGACGGTCGCTCTTTATAATAGAGGCAATAACACTGACCTCACCCAAACCAATAGCATCTGGAGACATCTTGACCTCACCCAAGTCTATCGTATTGCTTCCTTTTACTTGATGCGTAATTTCGTTGTATCCCAAGTACTTGAATACAAGAGTAGCCTTAGAAGAGGTAAGTTTCAACACAAAGTTACCGTCAATATCCGTTACAGTACCCAGTGTCGTACCGCTGACCGATACAGTGGCACCAATCAATGGCTCATTGTTCTCGGCATCTACTACTTTACCTTTTACTGTTCCTTGCGCAACAGCCGTAGCAGTGAAACAGATTGTCAGAACTGCCAACAGGAGGAAATGCTTTAGATGATTTCTCATAATTTTGTCTTTGATTTAAATTAATTAGTTAGTATTTCATTCCCAATAGGAAAGACAAAGATAAAAATTTAATTCATATAAATTGAATTTATATTAGATTATTTAAACGAAAAGGATACTTTTTAGGCGAAATATGACAATTATGTTAAGAAAAGAACAAAAAGCCGCCTCAAAAGAGGGGAAAACTGTCCGGAAATTCCAGAGCAACTGCCACATGATTACTGTAGAGAGAAGAGCAAATGGAAACCACCGGAATTATTTTCAGCATACCTTATTCCCAAAGCCGTATCCACTGATCCGGACAAATCCGGCCCGTCCCTACGACAAAACGACAGGTCATTTTCATTCAGACTCTCTCACTTTCAAAATGACAGAGCAAAAAGAAAACGAAAGAATGTGCATACAAAAAGAGGCGCACCTTCATGGGTACGCCTCTCTATCCTGTTCCTGTATTGTCTGATACAGGCTATTTCATTTAGTTAAAGATATAACGGACACTGAACTGTATGGAATACGTAGAATTGAAACTGTTCAGATTGGAATACGTATCAGTCAGTTTCTTTCCTCCGTTCTTCTGGAACTGGTAAGCGCCGCCCTTATAGCTCAACAAGGAAGTATTGTTCACCGTCTTATAAATTCCCCAGTCGCTATTCAGCAAGTTCAGGAAGTTCTTGATATCCACTCCGAACTGCAAGGTATTGCGCTTGCCCCCTACATTGAGGAAGAAATCCTGATTGAACTTCAAATCCAGCTGATGATGCCAAGGCATGATGGCTCCTCCGCGTTCGGCATACTTGCCTTTACGGCCTTTCAGATAACTGTCCTCATTAATGTAAGCCCAGAAATCATCGCGCTGCTCCTTGGCAGAATAAGTCACCTCACCCGTCTTGCTGTCAGTATAATCGGCAAAGTTCCACTTATCCAGCGCCTCGCGGGATGCCGGAATGTACAGCAAGTTGTTTGAGCCGTAATCGCCTACAATATTTCCGGTGAATGTATAGGAATAACGGGCGGCGGAATATCCTCCGGCATAGCCCATGTTCATACCCTCATAAATCAAAGACAAGGAGGAAGCGAAATTCTTGGCGTATTTAATACGGTAAGCGGCGGAAGCCAGCACACGGTTGGGCGATACATACGTACCATAGCCGGTCTCCGTGTCATTATTTCCGTTGACAGAGTAACGGTTGTTGTAATAAGCCGAGTTCACCTGGTCGCCGATGCCGTCGCCATACGACTTGGCATAAGAACGGGTGTAGGAAGCGGAAAGATGCAGGCCGAAATCAAATGTCTTGGCCAGTGAGGCGGTGAGTGAGTAATAATAAGCGCTGTTTCCCGCATTGGTGATATAATAAGCATCCGTCTTGTTCGCATTGGAGTACTCAAACATTCTGCGGACATCACCCGGAGCTATCTCCTGCTCTCCTTTAAACTTACGTCCCAAATTGGTCACTGTAGCCGGATTGAACTCTTTACTGAAAATACCTTCCAACGTAAAGTCAATGTCTCCGGGAAGTTTTGCATCAAAAGCCAATGATGACTTCCAGGTGGCATTCATCTTCAAGTCGCGGTCAATGATGGTGGCTCCGGAAGGTGCGGCAGGATCGGTAGCCGCCGGAAGGTTCAAGTTAGGATCTTTCAACATATCAGCCACGCTGGTGTGGAAGCCCGGTTGTCCGTACTTGGCATCCTTCTGCTCGTTATAATAATAAGTGCTTTGTCCGCAATTGGCATTACCTACTGCCGAAACCAGCCATACGAACGGCAGACGGCCGATGAAGTAACCGCTACCGCCGCGCAATACATACTTACGCTCGCCTGTAAGGTCCCAGTTGAAGCCGATACGGGGGGAGGCGGTCAGCTGGTAGGATGAAGGCAACTGGTCTGTGGCGTAATGATATCCGTCAAAGTCAATCTGTGCGAAATTCTTGTTATAGTTGTTCTTCAGCTCCGGATAAATGGGCAGTTCGAAACGCACCCCGGCAGTCAGTCTGAAGTTGTCTGTGATATTCATCTGGTCCTGCAGATAGAAAGAAAGCTGCTGGTACTTCATGTTCGCCAGGAACTGGGAACCGTCCCCGGTGTTGGAATAAGTGACACCGAAAGCAGCCGGAGCTCTGTTGTTCACAAAATCATCCCAAGAGGAATAGACATAATAACCGCTACCCGCCTGCATGAATCCGTTCACTGCCTTATTGGACTCAAACTGGATACCGCCCATAAAGTTATGGATACCGCTGGAGAAATTGAATTCATCGGTAATGACAAAGGTCTTCACCTGGCGCAAGTTCCCTTCTGTAAAGGGGTCCGGACCGAATGAGGCGTACAGCGAGCCTTGATCAAGGATGTCCACCGTAGGGAATGTCCCCCCCTTCGTATGTACGCGGTTCGTTCTGATAAGAATAAGTGAAACGCAGGGCGTTATTGATAGCCCCCCATTTTGAATTCCATTCGGAAGCGATGGAGGTGAAGTTCTGTTCCTGCATATAGCGTGAGCTTTCAAAGTACAGACCGGTGTTTGCTGTACGGCCCGAACTGCTCTTGCCCGCACTGCCGTCTACTCCACCCGGATAGATGATTGAATCCTTAAACGGAGTGGTGGAAGAGGAAGGGTTAGAGGAATACTTGGAATGGGTATGGGTGAAACGGAAATTAATCTTGTTGTTGTTGTTGATGTTCCAGTCCAGACGGCCCATGATCTTGTAAGAAGGGGTTTCCAAAGAGTATCCTTGATAACGTCCCGGATTATAGTTGTATTTTTCCGACAGGTATTGGCTGATGTTGTTCATCCCCACAAAGGTACGGCCGCCTACCGTTGTGGTGTTCTCGAACGGACGGTGCACAATGCCGTTGGTGCTCCATTCGTCATTGGCGCCGCTACGCGCTATGCCCGACGGGCCTGCCTGCACATTATCCTGATATTCGCCGTTCACGAAGAAGAATAACTTGTTTTTAATGATCGCACCTCCCAAAGAAGCTCCGTAGGTGGTACTGTGGTCACGGTTGCGGGTCAGCTCATAGTCCTCTACCTTATTACCGGTAAGGTGGGTATTGGAAGTATACATATAGGCTGTACCTTTGAACTCATTCGTACCACTCTTTGTCACGGCGTTGATGGCACCTCCTGTAAACCCGCTCTGACGGACATCAAAGGGAGTGGTGGAAACGGAAATCTGTTCCAACGCATCCAAAGAGATAGGCGAACCGCCTGCCGGCAAGTTCGAGCCGATACCGAAGGCATTATTGAAAGCGGCTCCGTCCACAGTGACATAAGACTGGCGGTAGTTACCTCCACCCACTGAGAAACCGCTACCGATATTGGCTCCCTGAGGGGTCAGACGCATGATATCGTTCATGCTGCGGCTCACCGTAGGCACTTCCGACATTCTGGCCGCATCGACATTGGTTACCGCTCCGGCGCGGTCTGATTTCATGTTGCTGCTCTTGGAAGCGGTAATCACTACTTCATCCAGCAGTTCGGTAGATTCCTTCAAGTTCGCATCCAATACGTAATTCTCTCCCAACTGGAGATTGATGCTCTTGTAAACCACTGATTGATAACCTACATAAGAAACTTCTACTTTGTAAGGGCCGCCGGCACGCATGCCCTGGATGGAATAACGGCCGTCCACATTGGTAATGGCCCCATAATGGGTGCCGGACGGCTCATGAATAGCCTGAATCGTCGCGCCGATAATGGCTTCATTGCTTTGATCGACCACCTTTCCACTCATTGACGAGGTAGTGACCTGAGCGTTAACAGTAGCAGCGATTACCAACATAACCACCGCAAAAAAAGATCGCATTCTTTTTACCATAAACTTTTTATTAATTAATATTATAATTAATGTCTTAAAAGACGTTGCAAAGATAGCTAATAGAAACGATATACAAACTACAAATCGGTTACAATTTACAGTGGCAGGTCTATAGAAAGAGAATTTATAGTTTTATGGTGAACCACATTCATCCTGCCGGATGACCCCGGGACACGGGCCGACGGGAATTCCATGCGGTGCGCGCATAATAAGATAGGTGTATAATAAAAAGGCTCTTAACCTCAAAAACGTCTTTATACTGAGGACGTTGCCATACATTTCTGACGAACCGTTGTGTGTATATGCAAACTTACCCAAGAATACGTTACTGTTCGTACACTTGGGTAAGATTTTATAGACAGGGCGTCATCAGTCTTCCATCAGCTTGCGGTAGCGCACCCGTTTCGGCTCCTCATTACCCAAACGCTTCATCTTGTTCTCTTCGTATTCCGAATAGGATCCTTCAAAGAAAAAGACCTCACTGTTTCCTTCGAAAGCCAGGATATGGGTACAGATACGGTCCAAGAACCAACGGTCGTGGCTGATCACCACCGCACAGCCCGCAAAATCGTCCAGACCTTCTTCCAACGCGCGCAGCGTGTTCACGTCAATATCATTGGTAGGCTCGTCCAGCAGCAGCACGTTGCCTTCTTCCTTCAGTGCCATAGCCAGATGCAGGCGGTTGCGCTCACCACCCGAAAGCATTCCACAAAGTTTCTCCTGATCGGCTCCCGAAAAATTGAAACGGCTGAGGTAGGCACGCGCGTTGATATCCCTGTTTCCCAGACGGATCAGTTCGTTTCCACCGCTGATCACCTGATAAACGGACTTGGCAGGGTCGATATCTTTATGTTGCTGGTCCACGTATGCCAGTTTCACGGTCTCCCCTACCTCGAAAGTACCTTTGTCTACGGTTTCCAGTCCCATAATCAAGCGGAACAAGGTAGTCTTTCCGGCGCCGTTAGGACCGATTACGCCGACAATGCCGTTAGGGGGCAGCATGAAATTCAGGTTATCGAACAACAGCTTGTCACCATAAGCTTTCGCCACTCCTTTGGCCTCGATCACCTTGTTTCCCAAACGGGGACCGTTCGGGATGAAGATTTCCAGTTTCTCTTCCTTTTCTTTCACATCCTCATTCAACAATTTGTCGTAAGAGTTCAGACGGGCCTTTCCTTTTGCCTGACGGGCTTTGGGAGCCATGCGCACCCAATCCAGCTCGCGTTCCAAGGTCTTGCGGCGTTTGCTTGCCACTTTCTCTTCCATCTCCATGCGTTTGGTCTTCTGTTCCAGCCAGCTGGAGTAATTTCCTTTCCAGGGAATTCCTTCGCCACGGTCCAGTTCCAGAATCCATCCGGCTACGTGGTCCAGGAAGTAACGGTCGTGGGTTACGGCAATCACCGTACCTTCATATTGCTGCAAATGCTGTTCCAGCCAGTCGATACTTTCCGCATCCAAATGGTTGGTAGGCTCGTCCAGTAACAGAATATCCGGCTTCTGCAACAGCAGACGGCACAATGCCACACGGCGGCGCTCGCCTCCCGAGAGGTTCTTCACCGGCTGGTCTTCGGGCGGACAGCGCAACGCATCCATGGCGCGTTCCAGCTTGCTGTCCAGATTCCATGCGTCCGTAGCGTCAATGATGTCCTGCAACTCTGCCTGACGGGCAAAGAGCGCATCCATCTTTTCAGAATCCTCATAGTATTCGGGAAGCCCGAACTTATTGTTTATTTCTTCGTATTCCGCCAGTGTGTCCACGATGCTCTGCACTCCTTCCATCACCACCTCTTTCACTGTCTTTTCATCATCCAGATGCGGTTCCTGTGCCAGATAGCCTACAGAGTAGCCCGGCGAGAACACCACTTCTCCCTGATAACTTTTCTCCAGTCCGGCAATAATTTTCATCAGTGTTGATTTACCCGAACCGTTCAGACCGATGATACCGATCTTAGCACCGTAAAAAAAGGATAGGTAGATGTCCTTCAATACCTGTTTGTTCGCCTGGAAGGCTTTGCTTACGCCCACCATCGAAAAGATAATCTTTTTGTCGTCTGCCATATTCTTTATATTATTAATTTATGTAAGTTGCCATATTTCACTGTTTTTCCTCCATCTTTCTGTAATACCACGGATGTGTGAAGAACTCATACATCAGCAGCAGAACGACACAGATACCGATACATATCCAATAAATGGTATCGGGATGACCCTCAGTCCACATATTCTCAAACAGGAAACCAATCAGTACTCCTGCCTCCCACATCAGCTGATAGGTATTGTTTCCCGTTCCCCGCTCGCAATGCCTCGGCAGGCTGATCATTTTTATAAAGAAACGTGACACAGTGGTTCCGGTTCCCATCCCCAACAAAATACCAGCTATATAACTGTTCATCAAGCTATTGGAAAAAGCGAGCAATAACAATCCTCCTATCATTGCCGCCTGCCCCAGCTCTACCTCCGAACGACCGGAAGCATGAGAAAGCACGTAACGCAAAAGCAGCAAAGACAGGACAAAGCCTATCAGGATACAAACAAAAAACAATTCATTGTAAATATGTGCCACCAATATCCCAAAGATAATGGCCACCATCATCATATTCATCCCCGGCCACAAAGTGCGCGGCAGCAAAAAACGGTCCAGCGAGAACCATGAAGTGCTGAGCGGAGCACGGAAAGGAACTTTCACCGCCGGAATCAGCACCAGCGCCAACGCTCCCAGAGCCATACTGGTATAAATGATATGGTGAAAATTCCAATAAGGATAAATATAGATCCCCAAGGCAAGACCCACCACCATTCCAAAACGACCCGCCCAGGCAAAAGCGATATTGGCGTCCGTGCGGCGGCGGGAAGCAGTGACATCAATCACCAGTGTACTGCCCGTAGTCATGGTAATGACGCTGAACAGCCCTCCCTGGACAGCCCTGACCAAAGCTACGAACCCTACGGTCGCAACGTACGGATATAGCAGACTGGATGCCACAAACAGGAATATCGCTATAAAGCACACACTTTTACGTTTGAACGTATCAATAAGGTAGCTGTTGAATGTTCCCGGAAGAAACATGGCCAGTCCGAAAACAGCAATAGCCGCTCCTGCTTCCGCATAGCTGCAATACCAGTGCCGCACCATCCATAAAGGCAGTGCGGGAAGCATCATGTATAGTGATGCATAAAGCAAAAAATTGGAAAGGGATAACAAAAACATATTCCCAGTCCACAGTTTTGCCTTTTCATACGGAAAGAAGAAGTCATCATACATATCAGCAAAAACTTTTAATATTGTTCGTCTTCGTTAGGGAAATCCCCTTTTTTCACATCATCCACATACTGCTGTATGGCTCCCGTCATAACTGTATGCAGATCGGCATAACGACGGAGGAAACGAGGACTGAAACCGTTGGTCATCCCCAGCATGTCCGATACGACCAGCACCTGCCCGTCTACCGCGCCACCGGCTCCGATACCGATAACGGGAATGGTCAGTTCCCTGGCCACACGCTCTGCCAGTGACGCAGGGATTTTCTCAAGTACCAGCGCAAAACACCCTGCCTCTTCCAGCAGATGTGCATCGCTCAACAACTTCTCGGCCTCTTCCTCGTCCTTGGCGCGTACAGTATAGGTTCCATATTTATTGATAGATTGCGGCATTAACCCCAAATGTCCCATGATGGGAATGCCGGCAGCAATGATTTTCTTTACCGCATCAATGATCTCCACACCCCCTTCCAGTTTCAAAGCATCAGCGTGCGTAATCTTCATTACTTTGATCGCATTGGTCACCGCTTCGTATTCGGAAGTCTGGTAAGTGCCAAAAGGCAGATCCACCACAACAAGCGCGCGTTTCACCCCACGGACCACAGACTTTCCATGATAAATCATCTGATCAAGGGTGATAGGAAGTGTGGTCACATTTCCTGCCATGACATTCGAAGCGGAGTCGCCTACCAATATAACATCGATGCCTGCGCCATCTACAATCTGCGCTGTCGTGTAATCATAGGAGGTAAGCATAGAAATTTTCTCGCCTCTCTGCTTCATTTCCACCAAACGGTGGGTAGTTACTTTGCGTGTATCCCCGAAATATATCCTGCCATATTTACTTTAATTTATAAAAAACGGCTGCAAAGGTAGATGTTTTAGTTGACATTACCTCATCATATTCTTCATTTTTTCGAAACTGAATCCATTAAAGTCCTGAATAACAGCATTTGCCTTGTCGCGTATTTGCTCTTCAGAATTGGTGGTAGCCAATCCTATCACGGTCATTCCTGCACGATTTCCCGCCTCAAGGCCATGAAACGAGTCCTCGAAAACCACACAGTTCTCCGGCACGGTGTCAAAAACTGTCGCACCTAACAGAAAGCATTCGGGGTCAGGCTTGGAACGAGTGAACATTTCGGCTGTGAGGATACGGTCCACACTTTGTTTCAGTTCCGGGTGTGCTTTATATGCGTTGTTCATCTTCATCTCATTTGAGCTTGTGACTATCGCTATCTTTACCCCGTTTTCCCTCAATTCTTTCAGGAAAGCCTCTACGCCCGGGATATAATTATATAACATATTTTCTTCAAATTTGTTCAAATCTTCTGTAATTTCACGCTGAACGTCTTCCATTCCAGCGAAATATTTGTTATAAATTTGTGTCAATGTCTGCCCTTTTATCATCCGGCCGAACTCGGGTATCTCAGGATGGTATTTCCGTCCTTGTTCATTCCAGAAGATACTATACTGAGTCTCAGTGTCCATTACCACTCCGTCAAAATCGAATAAAGCTGCTATGCTTTTTGTTGAATTCATATTACTTTTAGTTTGATTTAACGCCACAAAGGTCCGAATAATCCTCCATATTCCTAACTTTGCAAAGCTTAAAAATAACAAAAACGCGAATGAAAGAAAACAACCCGCACATACTGGGTACAGAAAAGGTCGGAAAGCTGCTTTTAGAGTACTCTATCCCTGCCATCATAGGGATGACACTGACATCACTGTACAACATTATTGATAGTGTATTTATCGGTCATGGTGTCGGCGCCATGGCCATATCGGGCTTGGCTATTTCTTTTCCGCTGATGAATCTGCTGGTGGCATTCTGTACACTGGTCGGGGTGGGTGGCGCTACCATTTCTTCTATCCGCCTGGGGCAGAAGGATACGGACGGTGCCGAGAAGGTGCTGGGAAACGTAACGGTGCTCTGTGTGATAAATTCTATTTTCTACGGAGGCATCACCCTGCTGTTTCTGGACCGGATTCTGTTCTTCTTCGGGGCAAGCCATGACACGTTGCCATACGCCCGCGACTTTATGCAGATTATATTAATAGGAAGTCCTGTCACCTATGTAATGATCGGACTGAATAATATCATGCGTGCCACCGGTTATCCCCGAAAGGCGATGCTGTCCTCCATGCTGACAGTGGGATGCAACATTATTCTGGCTCCTGTCTTTATTTTCTGGCTCGGTTGGGGAATCCGCGGAGCAGCCACGGCAACCATCCTTTCACAGTTTGCCGGCATGATATGGGTGCTGAGCCATTTCATGCAGGAAAAAAGTTATATCCGCTTCAAGAAAGGGATATTCAAATTAAGGAAACGGATCGTAGAGAATATCTTCAGTATCGGTATGTCGCCGTTCCTGATGAATGTCTGCGCTTCGGCCATTGTCATTATATTCAACAAGAGCCTGCTGCTCTACGGGGGCGATCTGGCTATCGGCGCATACGGCATATTAAACCGTCTGCTGATGCTGTTTGTAATGGTTATCATGGGGCTGACTATGGGAATGCAACCGATTGTGGGCTATAATCATGGCGCACACAAATTCGGCCGGGTGAAGCAGACTTTGAAATATTGCATGATTGCAGGGGGGTGCATCACTTCGTTGGGATTTGCTTTCAGCGAACTTTTCCCTAATTTGGTTGTTAATATGTTTACAGACGATAAAGAACTTACAGCATTGGCACGCACCGGGTTACAAATCGGAGTACTGATGTTTCCTTTCGTGGGAATACAAATTGTAATTTCCAGTTTCTTCCAATCTATCGGGAAAGCGAAAATTTCTATCTTCCTCTCCTTGTCCCGCCAACTGTTGTATTTATTACCCTGCCTGCTGTTACTACCTCATTGGTGGGGACTGAACGGTATCTGGCTCAGTATGCCTGTATCCGATCTGTTAGCGTTTATCACAGCCTGCCTGATGCTGGCACATCATATTAAAAAACTAAACAAGATCACAGAAGTATGATATTTAATGCAGAAAACATTCTCTTGATAGGTTCTATCCTATTGTTCGTAAGTATTGTAGTGAGTAAGACCGGATACCGGTTCGGAATCCCTACGTTACTTGTTTTTTTATTGGTCGGCATGCTGTTCGGAAGCGATGGCCTGGGACTCCAGTTCCATGATGCGGGCGAAGCCCAGTTCATCGGCATGATGGCCCTTAGCATCATTCTGTTCTCAGGGGGTATGGATACCAAATACTCGGATATCAAGCCTGTATTGCCACAAGGCATACTGCTTTCCACCTTCGGTGTGTTGCTTACTACTATTTTCACCGGATTCTTTATTTATTGGATTTCCGGATTCTCGAATGTCAGCATTACCATGTCCCTGATGACGGCCATGCTGCTGGCGGCTACCATGTCCTCTACGGACTCTGCTTCCGTGTTCAACATCCTGCGCTCGCAAAGCATGAATCTGAAACATAACCTCCGACCGATGCTGGAACTGGAAAGCGGAAGTAATGACCCTATGGCGTATATGCTTACTATCGTCCTGATACAGTTCATCACGTCGGCAGGCATGGGGGCAGACGATATTCTGATTTCATTCCTGATTCAGTTTGCTGTGGGTGGCACATCAGGATTCCTGCTGGGAAAACTGGCGGTAGCAATCATCAACAAGATTGACTTGAAGAACCAGTCACTCTATCCTATCTTGCTGCTGAGCTTTATTTTCTTCACATTCACCATGACCGACCTGTGTAAAGGAAACGGCTATCTGGCTGTCTATATAGCAGGAATGATGGTGGGTAACGCACGCATTGTAAACCGTAAGGAGATCGCTACTTTTATGAGCGGCATGACCTGGCTCTTCCAAATTATCATGTTCCTGAGCCTGGGATTGCTGGTGAATCCCCATGAAATGTTGTCCATCGCCATACCGGCAACCTTGATCGGCATTTTCATGATTGTCCTCGCCCGCCCGCTCAGTGTCCTGCTCTGCCTCCTTCCCTTTAAAAAGATGAACATCAACTCACGGCTGTTTATTTCCTGGGTAGGTTTGCGCGGAGCAGTGCCTATCATCTTCGCCACTTATCCGGTAGTGGCTGATGTGCCGGGATCTACTCAGATTTTCAATATCGTATTCTTCATTACCATATTGTCTTTAGTGGTTCAGGGAACGACCATTTCATGGATGGCCAAATTACTCCATCTGGATACCCCACTGGAAAAAACAGGAAATGATTTCGGAGTAGAGATACCGGAGGAAATCAATACAGACCTCCGCGATATCGTACTGACGGAAGAAATGCTGGCAAAAGGAAACAGACTAATGGATATGAACCTGCCTAAAGGTATGCTGGTGATGCTGATAAAAGAGGAAACGAGTTCATGATTCCCAATGGCTCTCTGCAACTGCACGCCGGTGACAAGCTGCTGATTATCTCGGAAAGCAAAACGAAATAAAAAATTTGCCCATGTGCCCACGTGCTGCGCTATGGTCCCGCATGGCAATTGGCGCATGGGCAAATTCGTACATTATTCAACTGAGCAACAGCATGATATTCAATGCGGAGACAATCACCGCAATGGTATAAAGCACGAATGAACTCCACCGGGAGTTGGCATATTTGCCCATCACCCGTTTGGAAGAGGTCAGTCCTACTTGCAGGAACACCGTGAAAGGCAGCTGGATACTCAGAATCATCTGAGAAATGATAAGTCCGTAAAAGGGATTCTCAATAAAGAAGATAAGAACCAATGCTATCCCCAAAGAAATCAAAATACCGACCTTAGAGTGGATATCCTTGATATGATAAGACTCACCGAAAATACCCGCAAAGATAGAACCTGCCGCCATACCACTGGTTATGGTGGAGGAAATCCCCGCCATCAGCAATGCCAAAGCAAAGATGATTCCGGCATGGCTGCCCAGCAACGGGTCAAGCAACGACTTCGCCTGCTGCAACTCTTCCACCGGAGTCCGGGTACGGAAGAAAGTAGCGGCTGCCAGTAAGATCATGGCACTATTGATGGCCCATCCTACAATCATGGAGAACAAAGTATCATAGAATTCATATTTCAATACTTTACGAATGGAGCTCTCGTCCTGCTTGTTGTACTCGTGGCTCTGTATCACCTCTGAATGCAAGAAAAGGTTATGCGGCATAACCACTGCCCCAAGTACGCTCATGATAATCAGCATACTGCCTTGGGGTATGTCGGGAACCACCCAGGAACGGACCGCCACAGGCCAGTCAATATCTACCAAAAACAACTCATACAGAAACGAAAGGCCGATTACGGATACAAAAGCAATGATGGCTCTTTCTATCTTTTTATATGAATTGGAAAAAAGCATAATGACGACAAACATCGTAGTAAGGACAGATCCCCAGGCAATGGGAATTTCCAAAAGCATCTGCAAGGCAATGGCTCCTCCCAGTATCTCCGCCAGCGAAGTGGATATGGAGGCCAGCACCGCGCTGCCCAAAATGGGACGGGATATCCACTTGGGACAATACTGCGTGGCTGCTTCACTCAGGCACAATCCCGTCACAATGCCCAGGTGGGCCACATTGTGCTGCAACACAATCAACATAATGGTAGACAAGGTCACCACCCACAACAACGCGTAACCAAATTCGGAACCGGCCGCAAAATTCGAGGCCCAGTTTCCCGGATCAATAAAACCTACAGTAACCAGCAACCCGGGACCAATATATTTAAAGAAATCAAGACCACCCAGATAACGCTTGTGGTCCGTACGTTTTAATTCATCTATAATGCGAGACATGTTTTACTTTTTTTGTTTGCACAAACTTACTAATAAAAAACAAAAATCCATTTGCTTTGTTCAAACTTATAGTTTACTTTCGCTTCAAAATACCGATTTATAATGAAAAGAGAAACAGTTATAATAGCGGCCCTGGGCATCCTTACTTTGGCAGGATGTAATAATAACCACCGTTCACAAGTCCGTAAATTCAAACAGACAGCCGAAAAGACCAACCGGTCCTGCCCCACACGCATGAACGAAACGATTACACTGGACAGCACCTGTTATAATGAGAAAGATAATAGTGTGAGCTATTTCTACAGTGTTACAGGAGAACTGGACAACGCCACTTATATAAACACCCATTATGCCGCCTTTAAACAAGCCCTGCAGGATGCAGTAGACAACTCGGTGGAAATGGAGGAATACCGGAAATTCGGTACTTCCATCCGCTATATCTATTATTCGGGATCAAGTAAAAGGCAACTGGCTGCATTCTCCTTCAATTCCCCCAAATAGATTCCGTTTCAGCCCATCCGGATGCATGATACCACGCTATGGAAGACTTGAAATAATTGTTCCAAAGCAAATATTTGGGAGTGGTGAATGAATTGGGGATATACATACCCATTCCACTGTAGTTATCCCCATCTATTCTGTACAAGGATGAGGTGGGATCATGAGTATAATCTGTATAAATGACCGTCTTCTTTAATTGTTGCGTAAAATCGTCCGGAGCCATTCCTCCACACAATTTTCCAATAAACTGTAACATATCATAGGCATATCCTTTGAAGTTGCTGCTGCCTTTGCCATATTGCTGCAAATCAGCTGTATCCACGTTCTTCAGGCTATCCTGATTGGACAAAATCACACTTCTGACCGCTTCCGCCAGGCCTTCCATCTGATTGCAATCCACTGCCGAAATGGTTCCCCAACCATTATAGTTATAATAATCTATATAATCTTTACAGATTGGCCCCAAATAATCCTTGATCGCATTTTCATACAAATAAGGCATCACACTTGCATAAGGAAATCCGGCTGCCGGTATATCAAGTACAGAAGCGATACAGTATCTGGCAGCATCCTTCAGCTCATAATACACCTCGGCACACCCCATCATACACGCATCAAACAAGACAAAATCAAACTTTTGAGGATTTACCGTACGCAACACTTCCGCCAATTCCGGTATCAACGCTGTGTCACTGGAATACCGCCCGCCATCTTGTCCTATAGAACGGGTGCCGGTAATAGTGGGCAACCATCCCGAACCGTGAGATCCAAAGATTATTCCATAACTTTCCGACGGGTAAGCACTCATCATATCACCTATCACTGTCTGCATGACGGTTTTCTCCGTCGATGTCTGAGGGGGATATTTTTTTCTGATGTTACCAATACCAATCAAATCATAGATAGATGTATTCTTATCAGCCATCATTGCATCTATCGTTCCTTTAGACAGGCTGTTGATACCCCCCTGACCATTGGTTACATATTCAACGATACAAGGCTCCGGCCAACTGATATCCGAAGCCTCACCATCCCAATATACCAATAAAGCAGCCGAATCCTTCATAGCCTGAAGTCCTTGCATCATCGTCTGAATATTATTACGCAAACTGGAATTCAAACTGTTATCCGCCCAAAAGAATGCCAGAACCGTTCTTCCGGCATGTTGCTGAGGAATCACGATTGTTTCCTTCTCGCAAGAGAAGAAAAAGCAGGCTGCCAAGAATAGAAATAGAATCTTTTTCATAAGAAAAGGATTACTCTTCCGGTTTCTTGAACTTGAATGCATTGGGGTTCACTTCGCGAATCAGCAAGGTCTTTCCTTTTTGATACTTGGTCTTCATCTTATTGATGGTCTTCTGCAGTTTCTTTCTGCTGTTCGAGAAATAAACAAAGCAAGTACGGTTCGTCAGCCCTTCCTCGTTTTCCAGATAATTTTTCAGCTGATAACTGTATTGTGAGCGTTCCGGCAACATCTTATTCTTATCCAGACTCACACTGTCCAGCAACTGGATTTCCGTGAAATAAACCAATGAATCTGTAAACGATGCGGATACGCCTACTATATAAACAGATTTACCTTTACTTCCTTTCAATGAGAATGCCGAGCATACCGTCAGTACCAATAATAAAGAGCACAGAATCTTTATGGATTTCATAATTCTAATTTTATAATTTTATTAGAGGACAAAAGTAGTTATTTACGGACAAATACGAAAAAGTAATAGATTAATTAACTATAATAATTTGCTGATGTGCCCATTACCATGCGGCACATAGTGCAGCCGATAGGCATTATTGGTATATTATGAACAAAAGCACAAGACGGAAGCAACCTTCCATCTTGTGCTTTGTTTTCTTTTCGGAAACCGAATCTTTCTTACCCTAAATAAGACTTAAGCAGCTTGCTACGCGAATTTTGTCTCAATCTTCTAATGGCTTTCTCTTTAATCTGGCGTACGCGCTCACGAGTGAGGCCGAATTTATCGCCGATTTCTTCCAACGTCATTTCCTGCGTATTAATACCGAAAAACATCTGGATAATATCCTTCTCCCTTTCGGTCAGCGTAGAGAGTGCTCTATCAATTTCCCTCGCAAGTGACTCATTAACCAAGGAACGGTCTGCCATAGGCGAGTCGTCGTTCACAAGCACATCCAGCAAGCTGTTGTCTTCTCCTTCCACAAAAGGAGCGTCTACAGAAATGTGGCGTCCTGAAACCTTCAACGTGTCCGAGATTTTGTCTACAGGTATTTCCAGTTCATCGGCCAGTTCTTCCGGAGAAGGACGACGTTCGTTTTCCTGTTCGAATTTAGAGAAGGCTTTGCTGATCTTGTTCAACGAGCCTACCTGATTCAACGGCAAACGGACAATACGTGACTGTTCTGCCAATGCCTGGAGAATAGACTGACGAATCCACCATACGGCGTAACTGATAAACTTGAAGCCTCGGGTTTCATCGAACTTTTCCGCTGCTTTAATCAATCCCAGGTTGCCTTCATTAATCAAGTCAGGAAGACTTAACCCCTGATTTTGATACTGCTTGGCTACAGACACGACGAAACGCAAGTTGGCACGTGTCAGTTTTTCCAATGCTACCCGGTCGCCTTTACGGATACGCTGAGCGAGCTCTACCTCTTCCTCTACAGTAATCAGGTCTTCACGGCCTATTTCCTGTAAATACTTATCCAGAGATGCGCTCTCTCGGTTAGTGATACTTTTGGTAATCTTTAATTGTCTCATTCTCTATAAAACAAATTTGGGATGCAAATTTACAACATTAAATGGAATACATCCATTTTTGTTTGAAAAATATTAGCTAATAAATCAAAAAAGACTATCTTTGTCCTTCTTTTCCTAAATATTTTGCGAAAATAAGGTTATCAGTCCTGTTTGACTATAAAATCAGGATGCACGGAAGTAACCCTTACCGTGCATCCTCTAAACTTTACCTATTGAAACTTTCTACCTTAAAAATCTTCTTATTCCTGTGTCAAATCCACTGCATAGTTCGCACGTTTACCTGATGGGAACATACCACTCAGGAACAATACCTGATCCGGTGACTGGGTAGCAGCTTTCAGCACATCTTCCAAATCATTTACTGATTTGACAGGTTGTCCGTTTGCCTTCAGGATGATGAAGCCTTTACGGATACCGGCAGCTTTCATTTTACCGTCTGTCACACCTGTGACTTCCACACCATATCCCAAATTCAATTGTCTCTTCAATTCCTGAGGAACTTCACGGAACGCTGCGCCCAAGATATCCATGCCCGCACTCTTCACCACTTTCGTTGTTCCCTGTGCATTCTTCAAGGTCATCTCGATATCCTTTTCTTTCTTGTCACGCAACACCTTGACGGTTACTTTGTCACCCGGACGGTGTTTAGCCAACCCTTCCTGCAACTCTGCAAAGTTCTTCACACGTTTTCCGTCAATACCGATAATGACATCGTCCACTTCCAAGTTACCAGCCGCAGAACCTCCCTCAATTATCTCAGCAATCAACACACCGTCGGTGGCGCCCAGTTCCTTCACCTTCTTCTTGATTTCTTCCGGCATCATCTGCTGGTCATCATTAATCGGAGTACCCTTGATGCCCAATACCGCACGCTGAACGGTTCCATATTCTTTCAAGTCGGCTATAACTTTCGTCATAATACTGGTTGGAATAGCAAACCCATAACCCGAATAAGCTCCTGTAGGTGAATAAAGTACGGAATTGATACCTACCAGTTCACCCCTTGCATTCACCAATGCACCACCACTGTTGCCTTGGTTGATCGCAGCATCTGTCTGGATGAAAGATTCCACACCATTATTATATACCCCTAAAGAACGGGCTTTGGCACTCACAATACCGGCTGTTACCGTAGAAGTCATATTAAAGGGATTACCCACAGCCAATACCCACTCACCTACTTTCAAAGCCTCCGAATTGCCCACGGGAATCGTGGGAAGTTCATCCGCTTCAATTTTAACCAACGCTAAATCCGTGCTGGGGTCTGTGCCGATTACACGTCCTTTGTATTCACGTCCGTCATTCAGTTTGACACTGATCACATCAGCATTATCGATTACATGGTTATTCGTTACAATATATCCATCTTTCGAGATGATCACTCCGGAACCGAATCCCACTCTTTCAGGAGTCTGCACCTGACGCTGCTGACCGCCGCCTCTGCCATTTCCAAAAATATCACCAAAGAAATCATAGAACGGATCACGAACGGTAACCGTCTGAGTCTTTGATTCTTGAGTTGACTTTATATGAACTACTGCATGCACTGAATTTTCCGCTGCCTGAGTCAAATCCACCGGTTGCATTTGAGTGGCGTCCAACGCGGCGAGTCTTGTATTCGGATTTTGTTGGAACACATCATTAAAAGCCACGCTTTTGTTTGGCTCGGGTTTCAACATAGAATAAGTCGTTACTCCTGCTACACCTGCGCTGACTGCTACAATTGCTGCTGCGCCTAGTACCATTTTAGTTGCTTGTTTCATAACTTAATATCTATTAATTTGTTAATTTCAAGTTTGGTTTAACATTTATGACGCTAATGTAATGACAAATATTGTACGGTTGTACCGTTTGTCAGAGTTTTTTTTCCTCTTTTAACACAGACAGATAAGCACTTAACAGGGGTTAACCGCAGAATCTGCCAAATTTGCATTCATTATCAATAGCTGACAGACAGCAAGATGACACAGGATGCAACTTGCCTCATAGATAGTTATGTCTTGCAGGAAATACTTGCCTCTCGCCGGAATGCATCCATATACCCCCCTATAAAAGAGCATGTCCGTGACCGGTCTTTCCAACTTTACTTTTTCAACTGGTTCAATACCCTTCCCGCACTATCCGAAAGAACGACAACAGCTCCTGCCAGAATAGCAATATCCTTAATGACCAGACGACCGGCGCCCGTCAGCAAAGGGAATCCCTGTTCGCCACTTCCCAAATCGGGGACCCACACCTCGGGCGTTGTTACAAGGAAAGACAAAGTGCCCAATGTCATGACAATAGCCAGTCCGGCCCCCACCAAACCGGTTTTCGGAGAGAAGATGCCTAAAAACGTCAAGATACCGATCCCCATAATCAAAATACCCAATCCATGAGAAAACCCATAAGTATTGTTCTCTTCATGCCACAGGTGCTTCGTTTCATCGAGTTCGCCTTCTTTCAGCTTATATTCTTTATATTCAGGAGCGTCCTTGGTATAAAAGAAACTCATAAAGGGACTGTTCGCCACAAAAGGCACAATTCCTTCGGCTTCATAGTTCCAGAATTTCAGACCACCAATCCATACAAAAATTACAAGGATTGCCACACGGATAAGATTGATACCCAGTTTTTGGGCAGATGCTGCTATTGTTAAAAACGCAACAAACAGAGATTTTAATTTTGCCATCATTGCTTTCATTATTAAAAGATTTAACTTCCTGGTGCAAAGGTCGGTGGTTTTCCCCCTCCGGTAAATGGCAATTTCCCCATATAGGTTGGCAATTATTCCCGCTTCTCTCTTTTCCGGTATTCCGAAAGGCTCTCCTTGTTCATTTTCTTAAAGAAACGGCTGAACGTAGCCAAATCCTCAAATCCCAGAATCTCACTGATTTCTTTCGCACTCTTACCCGTATAAAGCAACAAGCGCTTGGCTTCCGCATCCACGCGTTCATGAATGACACGCAAAGGAGAAGAAAGTCCGTAAAGGGAAAAGAGATTAGAAATAGTCTTGGGAGAACGGCACAACATATCAGCATAATCCTGTACTTGCTTCTTCTCCTTAAAATGACTGTCAACCAGCACATAAAACTGACGAATCACATCAAACATGTTCTCACGTCCCGGGTCCACATCAAACTTTTCACGGGCTATGCGGGTACAAGTGATAATGAAACGTTTCAGAATAATACGCAACATTTCTTCCTGCAAGTTGTCTTGTATTCCACACTCCCCCCTGAAAATATCGACAATACTGTCAAGACAGGCCGACTGGGAAGGCGAAAGCTTCAAACGCATGACACGGGAAGAACCGTTAAACAGGAATCCGTTACAAGACACCTCGCTGTCATGCCTGTAAATACAATAAAAGTTACTATTGAATAAAAAAGTGAGGTATTCACCGCCCACTCCCCTTATCTGCACATGATGCAAAGGAGTAAGCGAAATCATTTCCTCTTTTTCCAGATGCATCACCACATGATCCACTTCCACATCCAACGTTCCATGCCGCACCCATATAAATTTATAAAGACTCCTGTCACGCTGCAAAAAGGAGTTTTCATGGAAACAGGAAGTCATTGCTATATTTCCATTCAATTTAGTACGTAAGTGATATTCCATAACTACTTCTGATTAAGTGATGTTCCCCTACTTTTTCAAAAATAAGATGACGGGATAAATATAAGACTATTCCTTTATATAAAAAAGAAATAGAACAAAAGAATGACTTCCCCTCCCACTCCCTTTATCAGCATTCGCGCCCCACTGCCATATCGGCCGGCAGGAATTCCCATCCAATCATCTCCCATTTGCCTATACGAAAACTTTCCATCCCGTCCTGTCTCTTTTAATATTTGTTAAACATTTCCATTTCTTCGTCCACTCATTAATTTAATAGTACATTTGTTGCATCACAAGCATCGTAGCTATATAATAAAAGAAGAGTAGGACATCAATAATGAACAGAAATCTTAAAAGAACGTGTGTAGCCCATATACAACGGTTACTGATATGTACCTGTATATTCACCCTCTTTGCAACCATCGGCAAAGCCTCCCATGTACAGGAAAACACCGAGACGGGGAACTATATTCTGATTCTGAACAGCTACAACGAATCCTCTCCCTGGAGCAACAGCATCACCACCCCCATTGTTCATAAAATAGCTGGAATAGAGAACATGGACGCTTACATAGAGCATCTGAATCTTTTTATGGTAGGCGACTCCACTAAAATCGAGAGATTCCCAGAAATTCTTTCCTCGAAATATGGTTCCACCCCTCCCCGCCTGCTGGTATTCATCGGGAGCATGAGCCTGATTTTCAGAGAAGAGATTCAATCTTTATGGGGTAAAGTACCTGCCATTGTATGCGGAGCCGACCCCTATGTGTACCATGAGAAATTCTACAGGCAGAGAGATACAGTCACCCCCGAAGAAAAGACACACATGAGCGAATTGGCAGAAGAGTTCAATTTCACCTACATGCACACCCCCATCTATCTGGAAGAAAACGTGCAACTGATGTGCAGGATGATTCCCGGTATGAAGAAACTGATTTTCCTGGGAGACGGCATCTACCCCAATCCGGAATATGACAAGCAACTGCGAGAGCTGATTAAAGACAAATACCCGCAAATGGATTACGAATACATCTCCTCGCGTACCAACAGTCTGCATCAGCTATATAACGCCGTGCGTAAAACAGACAAGACCACAGGCATTCTGGTATCCACCTGGTTCACCGAATCGTTCACTTCAAGCAATTTTCTGATTAATGCCTACAGAAGTATCGCCAGCATCTCCGCCCCTTTGTTCACCATCCGCTATGCAGGTATGGATGACGGCGGCATGGTAGGAGGATACATGTATAATGACCAAATCTTTACCAGGCAATTACTGAAAACGATAGACGAGATACTACATGGGAAGAAAGCCAGCGACATACCTTTTTATGAACCCAACGAAGCACACCCCGCATTCAACTACACAAGACTGGTAAATAAAGGACTCGATCCCGACCTATGCCCTGGTGACACCGTTTTCTATGACAAACCGGCCAACTTTCTAAACAAATATAAATGGATCATCCTAAGTGTACTCATTGCTTTTATACTGATGGCCGTGGCACAGCAAAAACGCATCCAAATGCTGAAAGCGCTGAGACGCGCCCAGCAAAATGAAATAGACACGAACACACAATATACCAATCTGATAGACAATATGCCTATCCTTTACATGAAAGAACAGGTAATATGGGACAAAGAAGGGAATATCGCAGACAGCATTTATATGGATGTCAACCGCTATTTCGAACGATGTTTCTTGCCCAAATCCGAGGTGATAGGGAAAAGAGCCTCTGAAATTTTCCCGGAGTCCTTGCCGGAATTCACCCATTTCATGGAACTCACCTTAAAAGAAAAGAAATCGATCACCTTCCCATATTATTTTAAGACCGTCAACATCTTCTATGATGTTGTCCTGAATTGCTCTACCGAACCGGACACAGTGGATGTGTTCTGCATGGACAGCACCGAACTGCACAATGCGCAGCAAATGCTGAGCGCCACGAACCATAAACTTTCCATGGCACTGGAAGTAGCCAACATCGTACCTTGGAAATGGAATTTGAAAGACCATACCATTTTATGCGACCTCAACCGCCCCATTGTCATGGCGGCCATGCCGGGAAGCATCAGCGAAGATCAGTTGAGCGTTTCGGACGAGCAATACTTCGCTAAAATCATTAAAGAAGACCGCCCGCGCGTGATACAGGCCTACCGTGACCTGGCAGACGGGAAAATAGAGAAAGTAAAAGAGGAATACCGCGTGCTGGCCAATGACGGAACACAATGGAAAATAGACTGGATAGAGGCGCAGGCAGCTGTGGAAAGCAAAGACGAAAACGGAATGCCGCTCACTTTGGTAGGATCTTCCCTAGTCATAACTGAACGGAAGAAAATGGAAGACGAACTGCTTTCAGCCAAGGACCGCGCGGAAGAATCCAACCGGCTGAAGTCCGCTTTTCTTGCCAATATGAGCCACGAAATACGCACTCCGCTAAATGCTATCATCGGTTTCTCAAACATCCTTGCTGCTGCAGAAGAGGAACAGGAAAAGCAGGAATATATCAATATCATTGAAAGTAACAATACGTTGCTGCTGCAATTAATCAGCGACATACTGGACTTATCGAAAATAGAGGCCGGCACACTGGAATTCTGTTATTCCAACGTGGAACTGAATGATATTATCTCCGAGATAGAAAGTGTTACCCGTTATCGGACAGAGAGCAACGGCATTCAACTGATTGTACAGAAAGGACTTCCCTCCTGCCTCATAAGAACGGAAAAGAACCGTCTGATGCAGGTACTGAACAATTTACTGAACAACGCCAGCAAATTTACCTCACAAGGAAGCATCACCTTCGGCTACAAACTATGCGACAAAGAACTTTATTTCTATGTTAAAGATACCGGTTGCGGCATTCCAGCCGACAAAGTGAACTCCATATTCGGACGTTTCGTCAAACTGAACTCTTTTGTACAGGGTACAGGACTGGGGCTATCCATTTGCCAGACAATTGTAGAGCACATGGGAGGACGCATCGGTGTTGAGTCCGAGGAAGGAAAAGGATCCACTTTCTGGTTCACCATTCCCTACCAGCCTGCCGCTGCAGAGAACAAGAGAAGAGGAAGAGCATCAACTCATTTCCGTGCAAAAAGACAAGCTGACCATTCTGATCGCCGAAGACAATGAGAGCAATTACCGGCTGTTCCAATCTATCTTGAAACGAGAATATAACCTGGTACATGCCTGGGATGGAAAAGAGGCGGTCAATTTGTATAAGCTCCATACCCCTCAGATAATTCTGATGGATATCAATATGCCGGTGATGGATGGCTATGAGGCCACCCGGGAAATACGAAAACTATCCTTGGATGTGCCTATCATTGCTGTTACCGCTTTCGCCTATGCCAGTGATGAACAACGGGCCATGGAAAACGGCTTCGACGGCTATATGGCCAAGCCCATCAGCGCCCCGCAACTGAGACAACAGATTGCTGCCATATTACAGAAACGCATTATCTTATTATAACCTCCGCTTTTTCCATTATACCCGGCTGAAATCCGATGTAGAAACCGGTTTGAATCCGCAACTATAAACAAGAAAACGACCGAAAGCGCCACAAGGATGGAGAATTAAAGATGATTATAACATAAATGCAGAGTTAATTCATCGCTTCAGCTCCATTAAGTCTTTTTTTCAGTACCATTAAAGCATTTCTTACGGTTACCTTTTACAGACTACGACAGTAGTCCGTATGTTTCACTACGGCAGACCGTACAGTCCACTGTAGCAGACTGTACGGTCCACTGCCGAAGACTATAGTAACAGTCCGTACAAAAAGACTTAACAGTCCGCATGACAAGGCCTGATATACCCGACAAAAAGTATTAATCCCCCATATCTAAAAAAACTCCCCCTTGCTCACCTTCACAGGCTATGCAAGAGGGAGATTCTACACTAACTCTTAACCTAATAAATAAACGACAAAATCATTCTTTATATCTTAAGGCTCCGGCTGGCAGTTTCTCACCTTTCTCACCAAAGCTCTTCAATGCGTTTTCCGGCTCAATGGTTACTTTACTTTCATCCAGCATGTTCCGGTCAAGGCCGAACACGTCTATAAAGAAATCATAAACCGCATTGCGCTTGTTCGGACCGAAATCATGGCGTTCTTGCGGCAAATGTACATTGCTCACCTTGTCCGTCGCACCGTAAAAACCGTAGATGCGTTGCAAGTAAGGATATTCCAAACGGGGAACCGTGGCTGTCCAGTCTCCTCCGTCGGAAACCACCAGCATGGGACGCGGGGCAAACAGGGCGGCCAGCTCCGCATTGCAAGTTCCTCCACCTGCCAACTGGATGGGCTTGCCACTTTCACACGGGCAACCGCCATCAAAATGAGAGGCCAGACTGACCACAGGGGCGGCAGCTGTAAAACGGTCGTCCAGGACGGTAAGCAACACCGTCTGCGTTCCTCCGCCGGAACCACCGTTCACGCCGATGCATGCAGGATCTATATCTTTACGGTTTGCCAGCATATAGTCCAGTATCCATATTCCGTTCATAGCCTGAATGGTGTGCGCATCACTGGTATGGTGCGCTTCCGCTCCTACCTGCAAAGCGGATTCTCCCCAACCATACAAGTCATAATCCACACAAATAGCCCCCATACGTGCCAGAGTCGCCATGCGCTGCTGCTGGTCCTTCCGGTAGCGTCCCTGTCCAAAATGGCCATTGGGGCAAATAATAAGTGCATGTTTACCTTTGGTGCGGGGGGCATAGACTGAACCGCAAACATAAAGCCCCGGCAAGGTCTCCAATGCAAAATTCTGCACGGTATATCCATCGAATTTCCGTACTTTCGAGAGAATAGGCTTTGCATCCTTCACTGTTCCTTTCAGCATATCATCCAATCCCAGACGTTGGCGCACCTCTTTGCGGAGTATCTCCCTGCGCTGTTCCCATTGACTTTTATCAGTATATAAACCACTAAGGTATGCCAGCATTTTTTCTCCGTCGGCATCCGTGCGGCGGGCGTATTCGTAAGGTTTCAACTTATATACCTTGTCACTTTGCTTTACGAATTTATAATCGAAGGGGGAAAGCACATTGGTCAGCGTTTCCTCCAATGAATAAGGCCGGATACGGAAATCGGCATACGGAAGCACACGCCCCACCGTATCCACGTCATATTTCAAGCGGACCTGGAAACGGGCGGCAACGTCATTCAACACATCGGATAACGGACGTGCGAACCGGGTTTCATAAGTTTGTGCAGATGCAGCGGAAAAAGAGAGTGCCGCCATGCACCATAATAGTTGTTTCTTCATCGGGCAGTCTATTTTATTTCTTTACCATCCACATACACATCATCCAGCACCAAGTCCTTGCAGTCTTCAAAAACACAGCGTTGCTTGGCATTCTGAATATACACATCACGCATCACAATACCGGTAATAGGCGCTTCGGGAAGGCCTACCACCATAATGGGGGTATTCACATCACGGACCGTCACACCCGACACATAGATATTACGAAATTCCGGAGTACGGTCACTCTTCGGTTCGGCAGGCATCTTGCTATATTTCAGATTGAGGACGATAGCCTCTTTCTTGATGTTACTCATCACAATATTGCTTACACGGATATCTTCTACAATGCCTCCGCGACCACGGGTGGATTTCAGACGAATCCCCCGGTCGGTTCCGTCAAAGACACAATTGCTGATGGTCACTTTCTTCACTCCCCCACTCATCTCGCTGCCGATAACCACACCACCGTGTCCGCTCAACATGGTGCAATTGGTAATCGTGATATTCTCGCAAGGAACGCCCAGTTTACGTGCTTGCAGGTCACGTCCGGATTTGATGGTGATGCAGTCGTCGCCTACCGAAATGTGGCAGTCGCTGATGTGTACGTTCTTACAAGACTCAGGGTTGATGCCGTCCGTATTGGGGGAAGGCACATTGTGGATGGTAATGCCCTTAATGGTCACATTATCGCAAAACTCAGGATTTACGGTCCAAAAGGGAGAGTTGATAATCTTCACGCCCTCTACCCGTACATTCTTGCAACGGATGGGATGTATGAAAGGGGGACGGAAGAAACGACGGTCCAATGTGCCGTGCCAGTCTTCGTTGGTTTCGGCGTAAAGGGCTTTCAGGTCGTTTTCCTTCTCGAACATGGGCTGGTACTTGTTGATGTTTCTCTTGCCGTTGTCCCGGAGATCTACAAGGACGCGGAAAAATTCCGTCCACCATGCTTTGCCCTGTCCGTCCAGTGTCCCTTCACCCTTGATGGTGATGTTCTCTGCATCCACGGCATAAATCAGCGGTTGGAAACTTTTCATCATGATTCCCTCATGACGCACTTCCACATAAGGGAGGAAATCGTCAAAGTTCTCCGAGAATTTCAAGGTGGCTCCTGCTTCCAGTTCCAGAGTGATGTTACTTTTCATGTGGATGGAACCGGTGAGATAAGTTCCTGCGGGGAAAAAGAGGGTTCCTCCACCATGGGCGTTCAGGCGGTCGATGGTGGAATTAATCAATGCTGTGTTCAGCTTCCTGCCTTGCACATCGGCACCTGCCTGCTGCATATCCACACGCTCCGCATGCAGAAAAGACAGACAGCAAACACATAGTAACAGACTTAAAAAGGTACGTTTATTCATATTGTTCATTAGTTGATTTTAGTTTTACCAAATACCCTTAGGGGGCTTTTTCTATGAAAACCGCGTTTATTTCTTAAAAGAATAAGTTCCGCTTTCCACTATCTTCGGCTCTTTTTCATCGGGAAGGAATACGCGTGCCGTACACCCTACAGGTATCGTTACTTTCAATGTAAAGACTCCATTCTCGCGGGTCCAGTCTACCGCAACTTTTCCGTACAAGGTTTGGGTAGAGGCACGGACGTATGTCAAATCGCCTACCGGACGGGGACGTATTTCTATTTCCTTCATTCCCGGTTTTCCCTCAACGGTGCGGATACCCGCCAGCGAGTTGAAGAACCATTCATCAATCTGCCCCATCATAAAGTGATTCCACGAAGAACCTTGCCGCGGGTCCCATTGCTCGGTCAGCGTGGTAGCTCCGAATTTCAGCTGGAAACCATAGCCGGGTGCTTCTTCATGGTTGTGCATGGTGTACATCAGCTCATTCAACCCGTTACGCGCCAAAGTCTGGAACAGATAACGGTTACCCACATCACCGGTGGTCAGCCGGTTGCCGTGGCGTTTTATATCCGCTACCAGATTATCAAGTACCGCCTGTTTATCTTCGGCAGGAACCATTCCGAGAAACAACGGCAGGGCATTACTGCACTGACTTCCCGTACCATACTGACGAGTATCCTTATGATAAAACTCCCGATGGAATGCTTTATTAATTTCTTCACCCAAATGAGTGTAATATGCTACATCATACCTATTATCCAGCATACGTGCCGCCTCCACCAAATAGCGAACAACCATATAATAATGGGCGGTAGCTACCAAAGGAACAGGCGTATTACGAGAAAATCCGGCCCGGAAATCTCCATAATCATACCAATCACCCAGTCCGAAAGAAACGATTCCATCATTGGCACGGGTAGTCATATAATCAATGTAACGGCGCATTCCGTTATAGTATTTTCTAATCAATGAATCATCCCCATACGTCTCATAATACATGAAAGGTAATACCACAAAGGTACATCCCCATTCGGGAGATTCGGCAAAAGCATCCATACCGGGGCCCTCGAACACCACATATTCCGGAGCAGTGGTAGGAACCGCGCCGTTGGCATGCTGTGCATCGGCTATGTTCTGAAGAGTCTGAGGAACAAAGCCCGTCAAATCATAATTGTACAGCAAACCGGGACCGCATAAATGATCCTGTTCCAGCCAGCCCAGTTTCTCCCGGTGCGGACAATCCGTAAACACAGACTGCATGTTGCTTCGCACCGCTTTCTCTATCAGCCGGTGGGCATCATTGAAGATGCGGTTGGAGCATTCGAAGGTGGATATTTTAGGAGCCGAGTTATAAACAAAGCACGACTGTATCTTCTGGATCACCGGAAGACGGAAGGGATTCTTCTGCCCTTTCAGCACAGCACCTTCCACCTGAATATACCGGAAGCCATAGTAGGAGAAACGAGGATGCCAAGTTTCCACTCCCTCCCCTTTCAAAGTATATTCATAATAATGTTGTCTGCCGGTCTGACGCTGATTGCAAGCTCCCTCGTCCGTCAGGGATTCGGATACAAGCAAGGTTATTTTCTGCCCTTTCTTTCCACGGACGGTAATTTCGGGGAACCCGGCCAGGTTCTGTCCCATATCCAGCACAAAGGCAGACGGGTCCACCGTCCGTTTGGTTGACTTGCAGGCGGCTGTTATCTGTTCAGCGGTGAGCTTGGTCACTTTCCGGATATCATAACGCTCCATGATCTTTACCGGTTGCGCTATCTGCGGACGAAGCACCCCTTTGGGGGCTTCCTGAATCACGACAGGATGCCAATCCTGCTCTTTAAAACCGAACATGTTCCAGCCTTTCTGCTCACGGCGGGCGTCATAATCTTCTCCGCCATAGATGCAATTGAACAGTACGGGACTGAAATCGTACTTCCAGTCCTTTCCGGAAACAATCGTTTCACTGGTTCCGTCTTCATAATTCACCACCATCCGAAAACGAAGCGTGGGAGCGCCGAAACTGATTTGCAGTTTACGATAGCGGCCGCCTTGCACATTGTAAAATCCATTTCCCAGCAGGACTCCGATGGCGTTACCGCCTTTCTTCACTTGCGAGGTGACATCATAAGTATTATAATAGACACTTTTGTCATAGTCGCTCCAAAGAGGGGCAAATTCGCTGTCTCCCACTTTTTCTCCATTCAGCGAAAATTCATAAAAGCCCAAGCCACATACATACGCCGTGGCGTCTTTCACTTTCTTTGCCACATGGAACTCACGGCGCAGATAAATACTTTTCTTTGCCAAAGTATCCACAGCATCCCAGGCGGCCTTTGCCTCAGGCTTTTTCAGTTCACTGCCATGATATTTCCGACCTTCGGGTATGCGGGCATCCTTACGGGTAATGGCCCCAATCCATTCACTGCCGGCGAAAGCCGCTTCGGAAGTCAGGATACTGAAATCAGAGGGGGCACTCCATGCCGAAGGCGTATCAGCCTCATCCCAGACACGGACACGCCAAGTATAATGCCTGTCCTTCTCCAAAGCCGCATCCGCACAGGAAACCAACTGGCTTCGAGCGGATTTTACTTTGCCACTGTTCCAGACTACTTTTCCTGCCCATACATCCCGAATCTCTATCTCATAAGCGGTCTGCCGCGTGCCATTTTCCGGCGAACTCATCTGCCATCCCAAACGAGGGGCATCAGAGGTGGTCACTCTTCCGTCGCGCATCTCACACGTCAGGCGGGTAACAGTTATGTCTTTCGCCTGCACGGCGAAAGACATAACTAACAAAGCGGCTATTAAGAATTTTCTGTAATTCATTTTTCTTTCAACAGTCTGTTTATTATCTTAAGACATCCCCTTTATTCAAATTTATAGCACATTCTCACAAAGGACACGGGTCAATGTATCGGCGTGTCCCACTTCCTTTCCATCCACATAGATATGCAGACCTTTTCCACGCTGGTAACGGCTGCCGTCCTTATCCCACAAAATAGTGAGGTTACGGCCATGATACAACACATTATCCAAACAGAAATAATCCCATTTTCCTTCGGGAATCAACGGATTCACCTCCACTGTGTTATCCATGCGCGGACGGAGTCCTATCAAACCGGTAATCATCAAATCATTAAAAGTAGAATGATTGTAATAACGGCTGCGTTCCTGATCTCCTTTCAACCAATAACCGGTCACTTCATCCAGATACTCGCCTATGTAGGGGCGGCCACGGTGATGCTGCGACTCCACATAGCGTTCCATTTGATGGAAATACACGCTATCTGTCAATACAGTCTGAGGATAATTATTCATGAAATTGGCCATTGCGGTCAAAGTCTGTGCAGATGCAAACGGCCAGATAGCCCCATCCCATTCACACTTACCTACGCCATGCGTGCGGAACTCAGGATGACGGCGCTCGGCAGTGGTAAGTCCGTAAGGTGCGGAAAAACCTTTCTCGTCCATCACTTCCTTCCATGCCACAGTGTATTTGGAAGAAGCATCCGGCAAATTGAAATACCAAGGGATATAGCCGATAGCCTCGCGTACCTCGGCGGACGCATCTCCACGCATCGTTTCAAAGAAATGATGGTCTGTGTTCCACAACTTATCCTGTACCAATGTTTTAATGGAATCGGCTTTCAATCCATATTTCATGGCCATGCCCTCATCTCCTGTCATGATGCCGATAAGAGAGAGTGCTTTGGCATTGCCATACATATAACTGTTGATAGTGGGACGGGCATATTGCTTACGACGGCCTCCGCTGATGGATTCTTCCATACCATCCTGCACATCTCCCTGCCAATAAAGTCCATTGGGCAGGCGGTTTGTCTTTTCCCAACGGGCATATTCCGCTTCCAAATCCTTTACCATATCCAACAAAAACTCCTTGTTTCCATCGACCATGTAACGTCCCAGTACCGCATCCGCATTCCACGAGCTAAACTTGGTCATTTTGGCCATCGGGCCTCCTTCGTTACCCCGATACCAAGTATGGATAATCTGATTCAAGTATTCCGGATTACGCAACCAGCGGCTCTCATAAATATGATGACCGATGGCACAAGCTATCAGATTGTATTTATCGGCATACGAACGGTTTACCAGAAATTCGGTCATACCATAGCCCACCGGAGTTTCCTTGATGTGCTTGCGCAGCGTCCACCAACGATAATAATACATTTCCTCGAAGTTCTTTTGAGAGCACTCGAAAAGAGGAATGTTTTCTTCCATCCATTGAGATGCACGGGCATTGGGAATAGCCTGGGCTATATTCTCATCCTCCATGCTGTTGAAATAATCCACATAGGGCTTGAAATCCTTATATTTCAAGAAAGCCGCACCGGCATCCTTATCAGCAGAAGCCGTCTTAAAGTTGGCTATACGATAGGTGCACAAGGGTTCCTGCTCACCCGCATCCGGCAGAATGCCATACCAGTCCGCCGGGGTATCCACCGTAGGATAAGTCCGTTGCGCTCCGGTCCGGAACATCACTCTCTCGATGGCCGGAACGGGCGCAAAGAACATACGTTGCCCCACTTTCTTTCCATCCACATAGACAATTACCATGCGGTTGGCAACAGAAAGCTCCACTTCTACCTTATACGTCTTGCCCGGTTCATACTTCAACAAATTACCAAACCGCGCACCTCCTTTGGCACGGAAAAGTCCATCGGGAGTCAGTTCCAGACGGGAACAGGCAATGCCGTTTTCATCCAGAAATTCTATCTGCAAAAGTCCTTTATCGTTCTGTTCCGCCATCAGTTCGAAAGATACTTTCAGTTCTTTTGTAGCAGGTATCTTACGCTCCACACGGGCATAATCGAATAAGTCCTTGTCTTGCAGCACCAGCCATTTTCCATCCAGTGATACGGGAGCCCACTGCAAGGAATACAAATTCCAGTCGGTCAGTTCGCTCAAATCTTTGTAGCCGGCAAAATCGTCGTCAGCATGCTCGCTGGCATGTGCGCGGACAGGCACAGGAATATGAGACACCCACATATCCTCTTTATTCATACTGTAAGTCACCCATAAATCACCATCGGGAGGAGTCCCGTTACCTTCCTGAATACCCCGTACATACTGAGGACCGAATGATTTATAATTACCTCCGTAACGCATCGGCGTAATCTCGCCGTGCACCAGGTTCAAAGTGGTATATTCCAGGCCGTCCTTACTCAGCGAAATAGCCAGTGGCCAGCGGAACTCGGAAGGATTATACACCGTGGCGTATGTACCGTCACTCAAACGTTGCCCCCATATCTTCGCATTACTGTTTACGAAACCTTTCGCACGTTCCACCGGTTGCGCCCATGTATTTCCGCCATCCTCGCTGATGGAAGTCAGGGCGTGTTTCCACAGGCTTACCAAACGGCCGTCGGGCAAGGTATAGTCACAATACGCTTTGTATTCTTTGTGTAAAGGAATCAACGGGTCATTGCGGTCGGCTTCCTCCACCCACTGCATACGGTAGCGGGGATTATCCAGAATCTCCTGACAGGCTTTTACAAACTCCTTGTCTTTACTCCGTTTAAAATAAGGATAAGAGGTATTCTTTTCATTGAACGCATGGTTATAATAAATGAAATAAATGGGGCCGAAGGAACCGTCCTTTTTAATTTCGCGAACTACACGGCCTATTCCGTTCCCGTCATTCGGATCATCTTTCTTGTCCAGCGCCACGCCATAGTTTCCCATGGCTATCAGTCGGCCGCTCTTTGACACATAAAAGCCTACACGCTGATGCATGATGGCATCCAGATCTTTTGCCTTGTCTGTGCGTCCGGGCTTGGTATAGCCATCGGGAACCCGGTAGATAGGGAAAAGGGTCACCGGGTTTGTCCAGTGATAACCGTCTTTCGAGGTCATCAGGAAAGTTTGTGAGGGAGGAATATGCTCGTCCGAAGGATCGGAAAGATAATGCATATAGAATTGTCCGTTCCAATAAGCCAACATGGACTGATGATTGTATGTCCATCCATTGCCGTTATCGGGTGCAGGATGTTCCCGGTTGGCACGCATCACCTGAATATTGTGTACCCCTACCACGGGTGACAATTGCCCGTCATGACAGGTAGGGTTAGACAGCTCCGTGCCTGTATAGTGTACTCTATCTTGCGCCGATACCGAAAGTGCCAGCGAACAGGCTGCTGCAAAGGTAAAAAGTTGTTTCAGTTCCATTTATTTACTTCTATGTTGTTTTTCCATTTATTAAAATGAGGTTTCTCTTCAGCTTGATTGACCTGCAAACAAGCAAAGCTCTACAAAACTACGAATTTCTTCGTTTCCCGATAAAAGCTCCGGGCTTTAAAAAAAGACGAAAGCACAAAGCAAATGTACTCTATAAAATAATGCTATTTATAAAAAACGTCTTTTTGTTAAGGAATTTGCATAAAAGAAGCTTTTTTACTATCTTAGCAGCATGAAGTTAACAGTTTGATAACTTTTCTACGAGAAATATGTTATTTATAGTATTCACTTTCTTAACAACCGTTTGCTTATGAAACAAAAGAATAAGATGTTATCCACCCATGGCATTAAAACACTATTCGAAACCCGATTAACCCAACTCACTTCATTGGCTTCAGAAAGCCAGGATGAAACAGCTTTCAAAAACAAGCTGAACGATTATCTATTATCCGGTCCTATTTACAATCCTGCTGCCGCAAGGCAAATTAAAAGACTGATAGATAACGATGGAAAAACCATTTACGAAGCCTCTACAGAACAGGAGATTAAAATAGAAACCATCTCACTGCTTTGGAAGTTTTTAACGAATAGTATCATCAATGAAGAGATTTCCGTTGATTTATGGATTGACCTGTATCACCAGTTTGACCGGCTTTATCACGAAGAGGAGGAGCTACCTGATGAAAAACAAGTGCAACAGTGGATGAAACGCTGGCCCAGCGGACTGAATGAGGATGTCCGGGCTATCCGCCGACAAAACAAAGAACGTATCATCTCCCTTCTTATCCAGAAAATAGAAAACAGACACGCACCCTCCAGCCGCTACCTTTTTCCCGAAGGAAGCACGGAAGAGGACAAACGCCGGCTGGTCTGCCAATGGTGGAACGAAGCCCGTTTTCATCTGGCAATGGCCGTAAAAAACCCTACCGAACTGAACCGAATGCTAGGCAACTCCCTGTCCGAAGAGACCTTGCAGCTTTATCACAAAGCACGCAAGAAAGGAATGCCTGTCTTCATCACCCCTTATTATTTGTCATTATTGAATCCTACCGGAAAAGGATATGATGACGAAGCCATACGCAGCTATATCTTGTACTCTTCCCAATTGGTAGAAACTTACGGTAACATCCACGCATGGGAAAAAGAAGATGCAGTAGAGGACGGAAAGCCCAACGCTGCCGGATGGCTGCTGCCGGACGGACACAACATTCACCGCCGTTATCCCGATGTGGCCATTCTTATCCCCGACTCGATGGGACGTGCCTGCGGCGGCCTATGTGCATCCTGCCAGCGCATGTACGACTTCCAAAGTGAACGTCTGAACTTCAACTTCGAGGAATTGAAGCCGAAAGAGAGCTGGGACAAGAGGTTGAGAAAACTGATGGAATATTTCGAGAACGACACTCAGCTCAGGGATATCCTGATTACAGGAGGCGATGCATTGATGAGCCAGAACAAGACCTTGCGCAATATACTGAAAGCCGTCTACAAAATGGCTGTCCGCAAACGGAACGCAAACCTGCACCGCGCCGAAGGAGAGAAATATGCGGAACTGCAACGAGTACGCTTGGGCAGCCGGCTCCCGGTATATCTGCCCATGCGAATCAATGACGAGCTATTGGAAATCTTACGCGAGTTCAAAGAAAAGGCATCTGCCGTAGGAGTCAGCCAATTTCTGATTCAAACGCATTTCCAGACTCCGCTGGAAGTAACACCCGAAGCGCGTGAAGCTATCCGCAAGATACTGGCAGCCGGGTGGACTATCACCAACCAGTTAGTATATAATGTGGCTGCTTCCCGTCGCGGACACACCGCCAAACTGCGCAAAGTATTGAATGGGCTGGGTGTACTATGCTATTACACCTTCTCGGTAAAAGGATTTGAGGAGAATTATGCCGTATTCACACCGAACAGCCGCTCCTTGCAGGAGAAAGAAGAGGAAAAGGTATGGGGAAAACTCTCCGCAGAGCAAGAAAAGGAGTTCTTGAACCTGTTGAGAAACAGTAAAGACCGTGCGGCAGCCGTACAGCGTTTCTGCACCTTCCATCAGATTCCTTTCGTAGCAACAGACCGCAGCGTACTGAACCTGCCGGGTATAGGCAAGAGCATGACTTTCGTAACTATCGGTATGACAAAAGAGGGAAAACGGATACTGGAATTTGACCATGACCCAACCCGCCAGCATAGTCCGATTATTCATCAGATGAAAAAAATATACATCAAGGAAAACAAGTCTATCTGGCAATATATGCTGCAATTGCAGGAAATGGGCGAGAAGAAAGAAGAATATGCCAGTCTGTGGAAATATATGGAAGGAGAAACAGAACACCGCTTCCCCTTATATAATTATCCCGATCCGGGATTCCGGATTACAGAAAAGTATAGTCACTTGTCAGTAGTTGGTAATAAATCAATCTGCTAATTTGTCAATGTGACAATGTGCTAATGTGCCATGTGGAACAAAGCGTAACCCATTGACATATTAGCACATTGACCAATCAGCAGATTATTCAATTCGTAATCTTGATCCCCACAAAATACGTTCTAGGCTGTGTAGGCCCATAGAAATAACCCGAGTCACGATAACCACCTTTGTCCAAATCCTTTTGGAAAGCATTAAAGATATTCTGCACTCCACCGTTCAATTGCAACTTGATATGGTCATTCAATACAAACGTATAATTCAGTTTCACATTCAAATCAAAGAAATCAGGAGTATGCACCATTTCATCTTTAGCGATATATTGTCCTATATATTCCTCGGGCAACTCTGTCGGTGCGAAATGCGGCACATGCATCCGGCCTGTGTACACACCGGACAAGGAGCAGTCGAAATTCTTGAACGGAGCAGATGTCAATGTGAAATAACCGTAATAGTCAGGAGTACGGGGCATCCGCTTCACCGGCGCTACCTCAGGATTCTCACTCCATGCCTCCAGCTCAGTATATTCGCTGCGCTGCACCGTGAAGCCCACCTGTAAAGCCGCATCACGTCCATGTGCAATCTTTCCGTCCAGATTCACGCCATACACACGTGCCCCGTTACCGTTACGACGCTCCTTCACCTTGTTACCGTTCTCGTCATGGCCCATATCCTCCAGTACAAACACGTCATCCAATCCGGTATAGAACCCTTCCAATAACAAATTGGTCTGGAAATGACCGATATTCGCCGTCCAGTCAATGGAGCCGCTGATGCTGTTGGAATGCTCAGGCTTCAGCCCTTCCGCCAACTTGATAAGCACGCCCTCACCTCCTACTGCGGTAACGTGCAAATCCTCATCGTATGCCTGCGGCGCACGGAAACCGGTGGACCAAGTGATGCGCGCCTGTAGTTTGTCACTGGGCTTATAGAGCAGGTTCAGACGGGGGCTGAAGATGGGATTGTCAATCAGGTTATGGTCATCCAGACGGAAGCCGGCCAGGAATACAAACTGATTCATTTTCCATTCGTTCTGCACAAAAGCGCTGGCAATGCGCACATCCTGTTTCATATCACGGTGATAACCGGTCATAACATCGTGCAGGGAGTTGTTCTGATACTCCAGCCCGGCGGTAAAAGTAGCAGGAGAGAATAAAACTTTCTCAAAATTACCCACATACATGCCGCCTGCCACCCAAGTCAGATCTTTCGTCTTTCCGTATGCATTCGCATCCTGTTGCGCACCATAATAACTGTTACGGTCGGTATGCTGGATGGAAGAATAGAAAGAAAGCTTATGCTTGTATTCTTTCCAAAACAGATCATAACTCAATCCGCCACTATTGATGACGTGCTTGGTCTGTTCGGTGATATCCGTTTCGTGCGGCTGCAAATCAAATTTATTCCCTCCGCGGCGGAACTCATTCGTGGTATGATATTCCAGACTGATACGGCTGAACTGCGTAGGACGGTAATAGGTGCGCAGCCCGAACGTATTCATATTCAGCTTTCCCAACTCCGAGAAACCGTCCCCGTCCGCATCATACGGATTACGGTTCCGATAAGACTGATACAAAGCGATGCCATACGTATTGTCTTTTGACACCAAAGAGGCGTTGGCTCCCATATACTGTTCCCACACCTTGCCGTTCATATTGGACATTGTTGAAGAAACCTGAAATGAATTGTTGATGGGGTCTTTCGTGATGATATTGATGGTTCCGCCCACTGCATTAGCACCAAACAAGGCCGACCCTCCTCCGCGGACAACCTCTACACGCTCTATCATATTCACCGGAATCTGCTCCAAGCCATACACACCGGACAGAGCACTGACTACCGGACGGCTATTGATAAGAATCTGAGAATAAGGTCCTTCCAGCCCATTGATACGCACTTGAGGGAAGCCGCAGTTCTGGCAGTTGTTCTCCACACGCAACCCCGACTGGTAATTCAAGGATTTAGCCAAATCGGTAGAATTCACCGATTCGAACAGCTTGGCATTCATCACATTGACTACCACCGGAGCCACCTTGCGACTTGTTTCATTGCGATTGGCCGATACAACTACCTCGTCCGTCATAATACTTTCGTCACTCATCAAAAAATGAACATCTACCGTGAAGTCGTTACTGACGGTCACTTTCTTTTCCTGTGTCTCATAGCCCAGTAGCTGAACCCTCAATGTGTACTTTCCTGCCGGAACCTTCTTGAAACGGAACTCCCCGTCCTCGTTACTCACCGTACCTTGCCCGGTTTCCACAATCAATATGGTAGCATACGGAAGGCTGTTCTCCGTGCCTTTTTCCACTACATGACCTGAAATCACATTTCCTTCCTTCACAGGATTTACATCTTCTGCATACGCATGGATACCCGCACCCATCACCATGAGCACGAGTAACAGAATATATTGTTTCATCTATTTTTTCTATTACTAAAATGTTTCGGTTTATTCAATTAAAGAATGTGTGCAGCCCTATGGCAAAAGCACATCCGCATCTGTTGAACGGATTATCCGAATGTATCCCGTCAACAGATATACCTTATGTTTCAGCAATAAAAAGGAGGAGCGCGCAAATGGATACATTGCGCACAAAGCGCTTTCGCGCGGAAAGTATTTGTCTTGTATTCCAAAACATACAACACAGGACGGAATACAGTCATCTCTGTCTGCCCCCCGGGCTCCAGAGTCTGGATAGTGCTCAGATGAGCAATTGAGATTACCTGTCCTGTGGTATGCGTATGGTGTTTTTCGGACGAAGGATGAGAGTGCACAATCATCACCCCGTTCACAATATGAACGTGGGTAAACAAAGTGATGCTTACCTGATACGTTAAAAACAGCGCCAGCAGTAATAACGGGGCTACTATGTACCTTCTCTTGCTCAACTATTTATTTCTTTTCCTCGCCAAACAACAATTGATAGTCTTTTTTCGCGGCAGGCACAGTCCATTCCTCCGGAATAAACTTCCACTGGTGCATAGCATGAGGATGCAGCACTTTTTCCTGCTCAATATATTGCATCAGATAATAACGCAAATCCTTATCGGTTGCAAAAATAATACGTTTTGCCAAATCTTCCTTGGAAATTCCAGCTCCAAGAGTCAGTAAATCTCCGCCACCGTTCCCACGGTAAGAATTCAAAGCCACTTTATAAACCTTATCCATACTGAAAGGAGTCCCGTCCGACATGCTCTGAATCGTGATTTTCTCTCCTGCCGGCTTGGTCACGTCCACCGTATAATTAATGCCTGCGGCAGAGTCAAAGTTAAAGCTGAAATTCTTGAAATTAGCACGCTTCCCCTTCTCTACCGGCTCCTTGAAAAGCATCAGGTGGTCCTCGGAACTCTTCATCTGATTAGTCCAGATGGCGTATGCCATTTCCAGGAAATCTTTAATTTCCTTGCCCGAAAGTTCCATCACATACAGCATGTTCTCGTACTTGTACAAATTGAACATATCACTCACATAGATGTCTCCTTCTTTAATCTCTGCCCGGAAGGACAACGGAGCACAGAAGGACACTTCAGCACCCGAAATTTCCAATTGCAACTGATGAATCAGGTCTATGAAAGGAGAAGAACCGAAATAAGCATCCTTCGCTGTGATGGTACGTGAAATTGTACCGATTTTACGGGATACAAAGTCATTTACAGCCTTATATTGAGGAGCAAACTTATCCATAAACTCCCGGCTGACAGGATACTTGTTCATATCCGCCAATCTGCCCTCCACCGACTTCTCCACTACTTTCCCGTCTTTCTTTGTTACGGTCAGGGTCACATCCGAAACTACATTGGCATTGTTTGCCGGGTCAATGACCAGCACACTGTCTCCTGCCACATTCTGCACCTTTACACATTCCCGAGTATGGTCGTGCCCCATCAGCACCACATCAAAGCCCGGAACCCGTTTGGCTACATCCATAGAGGCATCTTCCACCACCTGTCCCAACACGTTGCCCGACTTTCCGGCATGAAACAATCCCACAATGACATCAGGATTCTCTTTTTCCTTTATAATCTTCACCCATTTGCGTGCGCAGGGCTCCATTTCCTCAAAATGCAGACCACTCCATAATTTCTCCGGCAACCATGAAGGAATGGCCGGAGTAATCATACCCAGAACCGCTATCCTCACTCCGTCGCGCTCCAACACCTCGTAGGGTTTCAGATAAGGTTTTCCAGTGGCATTGTCTATTATATTAGCCCCCAGTACCGGAAAATCGCACTGTTTTATCCAACGGTCGTACACCGCATGCCCCGTCTCTACGTCATGATTACCCATATTGCCTACCACACATCCCATATAATTCATCATATCCGCCGCCACATGAGTAGACACGGTATCCATAAAATTATAATAGTAAGCTGTAGGCTGACCTTGCAGGATATCCCCATTATCCATCAACAGGCAATTATCCCCATATTTCTCACGCTGTTCTTTCACAAAGGAATGAACACGGGCAAGACTTCCACTCCATTCTTTCCGTTCGATAAAGTTATACGGAAAGAAATTCCCGTGCACATCACTGGTTTCTATAATCTTGATAACCACTTCTTCCTGATTATTGGATGCAGACAACTGCATACCTGCCCACAACAGCAGGGCACTGATACATATTCTATATTTCATTTCTCTATTCTTTATTCTTTTTTAGTCAAAGGATGCGTGAATACAAACCGGGCGCCTTCGGTATAATCCTTGTCCACCCATATCTTACCTCCCAGATTCTCGATTATCAGCCTGCTAATGGCCAATCCCAGCCCCGTACCTTGGGAATATTCATTCAATTTCTCGAAACGTTCAAATACCTTTTCACTCTTATCGGGCGGAATACCGCAACCGGTATCCGACACTGACAATTCCAACTGCTGATGCTGTTTGTCTATGGCAACCGTCAGTTTGATAGAACCGGACGGAGTAAATTTTGCGGCATTGGACAGCAAATTAATCAACACCTGCTTCAGACGCTGGGCATCCGTCTTGACAACCAGCGAAGGCACAGGAGTTTCAAACAGAAACAAAGCACTGGTCTTGCGTCCATACTCCGCTGTAGACAAAGCCGTCTGACACAACTCTACCACATCACATTCTTCCCATACGAATTTTATCTTTCCGGATTCCATGCGCGAGATGTCCAGAATATCATTTATGAGGTGCAACAACAAATCGGAATTCTTCTGAATGATATCACAATACTGCTCTTTCTCGGCAGGAGAGGAATCATCACTGACCAACACGCTGGAAAATCCCACAATGGCATTCAAGGGAGTGCGTATTTCGTGACTCATATTGGCCAGAAAAGCCGTCTTCAGCCTGTTGGATTCCTCCGCTTTCTCCTTGGCTACCAGCAGTTCCTCGCCGGATACTTCCAGATTATGTTTCAAGTGGTTGATACGGATAATATAATATATGGCTATCAAGAAACAGACTATCAGGAACATGAACGCCGAAACAACCCCTATGACCCAATATTTATACTGCTCATAAAACGAAGGAGTCTTGTTCACCAACACCGCTCCCTGAGGAAGATTCAATGAATCCAATTTGAATTCATGCAAACGCTTTATATCAAAAGTATAGTTTCCGGGAATAGTCACCAAGTCCACCCCTTCTCTATCCCCTTTATCCAAAAAATCATAAGTAACCGCGCCTATATTCTTTCCTACCGCATGGTACTCGGGAGTATATCCTCCCAATGCCCAATGTCCCAGCCCCACAGATGCAATAGTAAACACAGGCAGGGTGGGATTCGCATCGCGCAGCATATAAGTCGTATTACCAATAACATAACTCTCCGTACAGTCTACACGCCATGTTCCCAATAACACACACGTATTTTGAGGCAACCTGCGCATCCTTTCACTCACTTCCATAAAGGTTTCCGTACGGCCGTCCAGCCAAATTGTTTCTAAATCGGGGTACTTCTTCATCTCCTTTTTAACCAAGGCTTGCATAGACAACCCGCCATAGGTATTATCCGATATAAATGCTACACGGCGCATATCAGGATAAAAACGACGCATCAGCTTTATGTTTTTATCGACATCATATTCATATACATAACCGGCAACAATATTATAATCACTGAAATCCGTATAAATATTCTTACTTTCAGGTTCCCATACCCGCGTGTCGATACTATCATCGGGCAATACCAGTCCGTTGACACTGACCATGCCACAGATAGACGGAGTCTTTTTAGCTATCTCCGTGTCTTGTGAGATATAAGCCGACCATGCCTCCTGCCCCAACAATATAACCAGTGACGGACGGTTTTTCCCCTTATACTTACCAAGGATGGAGGCCATACGCGATTTCCACAGATAGGCCTCGGACAAATTCTTGCAGTTCATACTCTCTATGATCGGAGTATACTTGCCGCCACGCTGTCTGTATTCATCCATAAAAGCAGACAGGTTGTCAGAAATACTACGCGTTTCGGGATTATACGAAGTGACAATAAGGATAGGCCCTTCCGAGGTCGTTTCCGCCTTCACAGGACACAGAGCAACCACAGGAAGCAGCAGGACTAATAGCATAAAAAACCTGAATATGATTGCCAATCCCCTCATTTCCTTTAGAATAATTTCTAAAAATTCGCTGCAAAGATAATAAAATAAAAACAGAACACAACCAATTGGCATGTATTTTGTTTCTCTTAAAGCAGATGAAATTTAACAAATATATAATATGGCTTACATAGACTATTACAAAGTATTGGGAGTGGACAAAAGCGCCACCCAAGATGATATCAAGAAGGCTTTCCGTAAGCTGGCCCGCAAATACCATCCTGACTTGAATCCGAATGATCCTGGAGCCAAAGATAAGTTTCAGGAGATAAATGAAGCCAACGAAGTACTGAGTGACCCGGAAAAACGTAAGAAATACGACGAATACGGGGAACACTGGAAACATGCCGACGAATTTGAAAAACAAAAGCAACAATATGGAGGTGCCGGTGGATTCGGAGGGTTTGGCGGAGCCGGAAGCGGATTCGGTACGGACGGTAACGGCAGTTACTGGTATTCCGGCAATGGAGGAGAAGAATTCAGCGGTGCACATTTCGGTGGCAGCGCAGGTGGCTTCTCTGATTTCTTTGAAGAACTGTTCGGGCATCGTGGCGGTGCAAACGGCGGACGAAGCACCGGATTCCGTGGACAGGACTATAATGCTGAATTACAACTTTCATTGCGTGAAGCCGCCGAAACACACAAACAAGTGCTTAATGTAAACGGAAAGAACATACGTATCACTGTTCCGGCAGGTATAGCCAACGGACAGACTATCAAATTGCGTGGTCATGGTGCACCGGGGGTAAACGGTGGTCCTGCAGGCGATCTGTACATCACCTTTGTCATTCCAGACGATCCTGTATTCAAACGTCTGGGAAATGATTTATATATCCATGCTCCGCTTAGCCTCTACACCGCCGTACTGGGTGGTGAAGAAACCGTGGACACACTGAACGGCAAGGTAAAACTGAAAGTAAAACCTGAAACCCAGAACGGAACCAAAGTCCGTTTGAAAGGCAAAGGCTTTCCTGTTTACAAGGAAGAAGGCAAATTTGGCGATCTGATAGTAACTTATAATGTCACCATTCCTAGCAACCTGACCGAACATCAGAAAGAGCTGTTCCGCCAATTAAAAGATAGTAGCAATTAAAAAAAGAGAAGGATTATGCAGACCGATTTAATTATTATCAACGATTTTTGCGACCGTTGCCATGTGGACCCGTCGTTCATTATGGAACTGGAAGAAGACGGACTGATCGAAGTCCGGGTGATTGACGAGGAACGCTACCTCCCCACATCCCAACTAGCGGAACTGGAGCGTTACACGCATTTATATTATGACTTGTCCATCAATATTGCAGGAATCGACGCCATTCACCACATGCTGGAACGTATAGAACTTCTGCAACAGGAAGTGCGTTCATTAAGAAACGAACTGGAATTCTACCGCTAAAATCCGTGTCCGGAGAGGGAAAGCGAAAACTGCACCCACTTCTCTTTCCGGCACTGTTCATTTACTTTTATATTTCTGTTTTTACCGTTGTTTCTATACGATAAGCAGGAGTGCCGAACCGAGCATCACCGATTCTCTTCTCATTATTATATATACCAAGAAAAAGTAATGGGCTGTTCCGCTCTTTCTTCGTTTTTCCATTTATTTTCTTACTTTTTCCGCTTTATTATCCTACGTTTAACCTAAAATCACTATCTTTGTAGACTTAAAAGCAGCCGGCCGGTCTGCCGCTGACGCCGTAAGGCGAAAGAGGAAAGTCCGGGCAACGCAGAGCATCCTACTTCCTAACAGAAAGCCATCTGCGAAGGTGGAGTAACGTAGAAGAAAACAACCGCCACAATTCCTACGGGAAACGGGGTAAGGGTGAGAAGGTGGGGTAAGAGCCTACCAGCCGCATGGTGACATGACGGGCTGTACGTCTTAGGAGTTGTAAGGTCATGTAAACCGACATTATGAGGGTTGCTCGCCCCACGTCGGAGGGTAGACCGCTAGAGCCTGTTGGTGACAACAGGCGTAGATAAATGGCAGGCACTTCGCCGCAAGGCGAAGAACAGAACCCGGCTTACAGGCCGGCTGCTTTTTTTCATATATCCTAATGAAGAGCTTATGAGTACCATGAACAAGGAAAAACTGAAAGGTCTGCAATCGTTTCTCAAAGATGATATATGGCGGGTGACAGAAGACGAGGTTAGCAAATCCCGAGGAATACTCTATAATGCAATAAAAATCGCTACTCTTTCTGTTCGTGAATTCACTCAGGGACGTATTTTGAATAAAGCATCCGCACTGACATACAGCACCCTGCTTTCTATTATTCCCATTCTGGCCATTTTATTCGCCATCGCACGCGGTTTCGGCTTCTCCAACCTGCTGGAAACCCAATTCCGTAGCGGTCTTGAAGGACAGAGTGCGGCTGCCGAAACCATTCTTGGCCTGATTGACTCCTATCTGGTGCACGCCAAAAGCGGAATTTTTATCGGAGTGGGTCTGGTGATGTTGTTCTGGACCATTCTGAGCCTGACCTATAACATAGAACGTACCTTCAATTATATATGGCAAGTGAAGAAGCCCCGTACACTGTATCGCAAAATGACGGATTATTTCTCCATCCTGCTCTTACTGCCCCTACTTATCGTACTTTCCAGCGGTCTTACCATCTTTATGTCCACCATGGTGAAAAACATGGAGGACTTCGTATTACTGGCACCCCTGATGAAATTTCTGGTACGCCTGATTCCTTTCATCCTGACTTGGGCCATGTTTACGGGACTGTTCGTCTTTATGCCCAATACTAAAGTGAAACTGAAGTATGCCATCATTCCGGGTATCATCGCAGGCACAGCCTTTCAGGCTTTTCAATACTTGTATATCGGCAGTCAGATATGGGTATCAAGGTACAATGCAATCTATGGTAGCTTCGCCGCCATTCCTATGTTCTTGTTATGGGCGCAGATTTCATGGGGAATCTGCCTGTATGGCGCAGAACTTTGCTATGTGGCACAGAATCTTCGCAACTACAGTTTCAGCAAAGAAACGGCAAATATCAGCCGCCGTTATCACGACTTTCTGTGTATCCTCATCATGTCTCTGATATGCAAGCGCTTTGAGACGGAAGAGGCTCCTTATACCGCCGAGACACTCAGCGACGAACATAAAATCCCGATAAGGCTCACCAAGAAAATCCTGTATGAACTACAGGACATGCACATGATTTATGAAACTGCTATGGACGGTGACGATGAAAGCATAGGCTATTTGCCGTCAGTAGATATCAACCGGATGAACGTGGCTATGCTGCTGAACAGACTGGACATAGCCGGAACGGAAGCCTTCAAAATAGACAAAAAGCGATACAGCAGTTCTTGGGAGGCGCTGGCAAATGCCCGTGAAGAATATTATAAAAGCACCAGCAAGATATTACTGAAAGATTTATAATTCTGATATTCGATTTTACCACAGATTGCACAGATTCTTTTTTGCTCAAAAGCCGATGCGGATAATTCCGGATTTCCACAAAGAAGTTTCTTTCATCTTCAACAATCATCTGTGCAACCTGCGGTAAAAGAATCAGGAGAACTGCATCATGCGGCTTAAATATTTGCCGATGATATCAAACTCTATATTCACAATGCTTCCCACTTTAAAAGTATGGAAATTGGTATGTTCGTAAGTATAAGGAATGATGGCAACCTGAAAAGTATCCTCCGTAGGGTTACAAACGGTCAGACTCACACCATTCACCGTAACCGAGCCTTTGTCCACCGTGATGTAGCCGCGCTTTGCCATTTCCTTGTCAAACGCATATCTGAAAGTAAAATACCAGCTCCCTTCAGCATCCTTTATATCCATACATTCGGCAGTCTGATCCACATGCCCTTGCACAATATGACCGTCCAGCCGCCCGTTCATCATCATGCTGCGTTCCACATTCACTTTATCTCCCACTTTCAGCAAGCCGATGTTGGAACGCTCTATCGTTTCTTTCATGGCGGTAACCGTGTACGTTCCATCCTGTAAACTGACTACAGTCAGGCACACACCGTTATGAGAGATACTCTGGTCTATTTTCAGTTCGTCCACAAACGAACATTTCAAGGTGAGGTGCAGATTTTCCTGCTCCTTTACAATACGCACCACCTCCGCATATTCTTCTACAATCCCTGAGAACATAAGTTTTAGTCTTTAATTAAGTTTCGAGAACAAAGATAGAATAAAAAACACAAATATTCGAAACTTACCGACGGTTAATGACAAATGACCGGCAATTCGTCGCTAACCTGCCTTTTTTTACATATTCAGAACAAAAACAGAGTGCCCAATTCTTTTTTATTATATATTTGCACTTTATACTTTGCAAACTTATTAAAAACAAACCATGGACAGCACAAAGATTGTTGGTGAAAAAATAAAATCACTACGTGAAACAAAAGAAATCAGTGTGGCCGAACTGGCCGTACGCTCTGGCCTTGCCGAAGAACAAATAGAACGAATAGAGAATAATGTAGATCTTCCTTCATTGGCTCCCCTCATCAAGATAGCCCGCGCGTTAGGGGTACGTCTGGGCACTTTTCTGGACGACCAGGAAGAACAAGGAGCAGTAATCTGCCGGAAACAAGAGAGTGAGGATACTATCAGTTTCTCGAACAATGCAATGGACCTGCGTACACATATGCGCTACCACTCACTGTCAAAATCAAAAGCGGACAGGCATATGGAACCATTCATCGTAGACGTGGAACCGACGGAGGAAAGCCACTTCTCACTCTCCTCGCATGAAGGTGAAGAGTTTATCTATGTCATGGAAGGCGCCGTCGAAGTATGCCACGGTAAAAAATGCCATCTGATTAAAGCCGGAGACAGTATTTATTATGATTCTATCGTTCCGCACCACGTACACGGATATCAAGGACAAGCCGCCAAAATATTGGCTGTTATCTATACTCCTATTTGATTTATGATGGAATTAAGCACGAGAACCTTGGGTGACTGGCTTGAACATTGGGCCCTCACCACTCCCGATAAAGAATATATCGTATATTCCGACCGCAATCTGCGCTTCACCTGGAAACAATTTAACGAGCGTGTAGACCACATGGCCAAAGGACTGCTCGCCATCGGCGTGAAACGGGGAACCCATGTAGGAATCTGGGCGGGTAATGTGCCCGACTGGCTGACCTTTCTGTACGCTTGCGCCAAAATCGGCGCCGTGGCCGTAACAGTAAATACCAACTACAAACAGGCAGAACTGGAATACCTCTGCCAGAACTCGGACATGCACACGCTGTGTATCGTAAACGGAGACCGTGGCAATGACGACTATGTAAATATGGTCTACGCCATGCTGCCCGAACTAAAGACCAGCCAGCGCGGATATCTGAAGAGCAAACGCTTCCCCTGCATGAAGAACGTGATTTACATCGGCCCCGAAGAAATACCGGGGTATGTACAACACCGCCGAAATTCTGCTTCTGGGATGCAACATAGACGATGACGAGCTGCTGGAAGCGAAAGCGAAGGTGAACTGCCACGACACGGTGAACATGCAGTACACTTCGGGCACGACCGGTTTCCCCAAAGGAGTCATGCTCACCCATTACAACATCAGCAACAACGGTTTCCTGACGGGTGAGCACATGAAATTCACTTCCGATGACAAACTATGTGTCTGTGTACCCCTGTTCCATTGCTTCGGAGTGGTATTAGCCACCATGAACTGCCTTACACACGGATGCACGCAGGTGATGGTGGAACGTTTTGACCCGCTGCTGGTACTTGCCTCCGTCCACAAGGAACGCTGCACGGCCTTGTACGGGGTTCCTACCATGTTCATTGCCGAGCTGAACCATCCCATGTTTGATATGTTCGATATGTCCAGTCTGCGCACCGGCATTATGGCAGGCTCACTCTGTCCGGTGGAACTGATGAAACGTGTGGAAGAGAAAATGTTTATGAAGGTCACCAGTGTATACGGGCTTACAGAAGCTTCTCCCGGCATGACAGCCTCCCGCATCGACGATTCGTTTGATGTACGCTGCAACACGGTGGGCCGTGATTTCGAGTTTACGGAAGTAAAAGTGATCGATCCGGAAACTGGCGAGGAATGTCCCATAGGCGTACAAGGCGAGATGTGCAACAAAGGGTATAACACCATGAAGGGGTATTACAAAAACCCCGAAGCAACCGCCGAAGTGATAGACCGGAACGGCTTTCTCCACTCAGGAGATCTGGGAGTGAAAGACGAAGAAGGTAATTATCGTATCACAGGACGGATAAAAGACATGATTATCCGTGGCGGAGAGAATATCTATCCACGGGAAATAGAAGAGTTCCTGTATCAGATGGAAGGAATAAAAGATGTACAGGTAGCCGGTATCCCCTCCAAGAAATACGGAGAAGCGGTAGGCGCATTCATTATCTTGCACGAAGGGGTGGAAATGAACGAATTCGATGTACGTGACTTTTGCGATGGCAAGATAGCCCGTTACAAAATTCCTAAATATATCTTCTTTGTTGATGAGTTCCCTATGACGGGCAGCGGAAAGATACAGAAATTCAAGTTAAAGGATGTGGGATTGGAGTTATGCCGGAAGCAAGGCATCGAGATTATTTAATTCAGCCTGCCTCTTGCATTAAAAATGCAGAATTAAGTTACACAGTCACGGAGAGGAATACATTGCACGGATTCTTCTCTGTGGTTCTGTATCGGATATCGGAACCGGACAGCAGATGTACTCCTCACGTTACTCCATAAAAAAAGGAGCAACGCCTTGCTCCAACCTTTTGTTAACCTTAAATCTAATACTATGAAAAACACACATACAAATATACGCACTTTCCTGCTATCTGCAAATTTAAGGAAGCGTTAAGGAGAAATTATAGTATTGTTTAATAAAAGCAACAAATCCTTTAACATTTCAAGTTAATGCGAATGGTTTCTTTTAACAAAACAAAAAGGCTGTCCCGTAAGGAACAACCTTTCTATATTTTTTATAGTAGACGCTTCTACTTCAGATGCAACTACTTCTCTCAAGCCGATTGCAATCTTCAACCTTTAATCTAATACTATGAAAAACACATTTATATAACACGGCGGCAACAAGAATTGTTCAACCGCAAGTCATTAATAAATGTTTAAATCCCTAACTATACCTTTTCTTCCTTTGGCAAGACCGAATGCCAAGGAATTCCGTCTACAGTAGAAAGGTCCTTGCCAGACTCTATCAAACCACTGATTACATAATCTCTGGCAGTAGGATTCTGGAACGGATACAATCCAAACTCGGGAAGAACAGAAACAAAATGTTCCATGATTTCCGCTTGGATAGATTCATAACTAGGCCAGTTCTTATTGGACGAGAAACAATAAATTTGTACGGGCAGACCATTCTCCGTAGGAGCCAATGTGCGCACCATCAGCAACAGGTCCTTACTGATAAAAGGATGGCGCTTCAGATAGAGAGTCATATAAGCACGAAGCAGCCCTACATTCGTATCGATGGTTCCATTTACCAATCCGGCCGGATTGTCAGTATTCGCTACTTTTCCTTCAGCCGCCTGTTTCTGCTTTTCTGTGATAAAGTCGGCCAAATCAGCATCAAACTTCTTCATTTTCTCCAAAAATTCAGGAGTACAGGGTTGTATGTAATCCAGTTTCAACGCATACTCGCGCATAATACGCCGCCCGCCCGATTCAGTCATCCCACGCCAATTGATAAATGAACCGGAAACTAATGAATAAGGAGGTATAGTGACAATAGTATTATCGAAATTCTGAACCTTCACAATGTTCAGAGTGATATCCATCACCACCCCATTCACATTATTCTGCGGCATCTCAATCCAATCGCCGATATGCACCATATCATTCTCGGAAAGCAGCACCCCCGCCACAAAGCCAAGGATGGTATCTTTGAAAATCAACATCAGTACGGCAGCAAAAGCACCCAGTCCGGTAATCAGGTTGAGAGGCGACTTATTAATCAATATGGAAATGATGACAATGATGGCAACACACGAAAAAATCACTTGAAAGATCTGTATGAAACCTTTCATCGGACGATTCTGTAACTGCTCCTTGTTCATCAGCACATTACCTACCGAGTTTAACACGGCATTGACCGAAAACAACAAAGCGATAAAGAAATAAATCCAAGTGATTTTTTCACTGACAGTAAACCAAGTAGAACGATAATCGAATGCAAACGGCAACAAAGCGGATATAATAAGCGGCGGAATGACCGCAGACATTTTCCGCAAGGCATTGTATTCTATCAGCGAACTTAAAAAACTGATATTTTTATATTTCAACACCTTCCGTGTGAAACGCACAGATAAATAATGAAAAACAGCTCCTACAGCAAAAGCAATAACCACAATCAGGATCAAGAAAATAATCTCATCCAGTTCATTCAACCTATCGCGCGGGATGCCTATCCATGATAGAAAACTCTTAATCCAAGTCAATAAAATTCGGGCAAATTCATTTGTACTCATAATTATCGTCTTTTTTACTTATAGAACCATCTATAAAAACATTTGTTTAGCTGAGGGATGAAAAATCCTCCCCCAGCCTGTCCGGAAACGGTTTCCTGCTTTCCTTTTACTCTGTCATTCCAGCGTAACGACTCTTTCAAGGAATCGGCGAAGTAAACCAAGAAGTCAAACAAATCTATTTATCGAATATACCATCTTTCGCACTGGCTGTAGACGGCACCCCAACATAACCTCCCAATTACAATTAGAAACCCCAATTGTCTTCGTATTCGAGAAACCAAGACCTATCCCTGCTTTATCCACATCCACGTTATCAAAAGTCACGTTATAAATAGGCTTCTCCTCATATAAACAAGCAGCATACAACCTGCCAATATCAACGCACGCTTTTCCTTACGGGAAATGGGCTTTCCTATCTTTTTCACTTGCGAGTGCAAAGGTACCCCAACGTACCCAAAAGGTAAATATACCCCGGAATGAACCGTAATGCCGAACCCTCCTTATCATCCCGAAAACGTCCCGATGCATAACCGAAAGCCATACCCGACAAAAAAAGCATCATTACTATGCCCAATGCCGGTGTCTGGACAAAATTCCCCATAGCATGCCTCAATTCCCACCGGATTCCTTCGGGACTGAGCAGGCTTTGCACCTTCCCCAGCCCATAAATACTTCCTATCCATGAGAACAAGGCTACAGCTACCGTCAGCAGAAAAAACACAGTAGCGGTATGAGGAAAATAATATTTACTCTTCATCCGGTTCCAAATTATCAATGTCAAGAATCCGCAACTCGAAAGCACGGGTCACCAATCGACAGGCATTGACACCACTTCTTTCATCCAATGTGAACAAACGGTTTATCAATTCATTCTGACGCTTCTCTATGGATTTGACCCCGAAAGGCATCCCTTTCAGATTAGTAATCATTTCTTTGGTATACCCCAAGGCCAGATGGCGAAGCAAACGCTCATCATATTCATCAATATCATAATTAATGACAGCTTCCTGCCTGCGCTGCTCCTGAGCCACCGACTGCTTGAAACGTGCCACTATTTTCTCCAGAATGGGATAATTGAAAACCAGTTTCTTGCCATCCATCACCGCCTGTACATCTGTGGCAGTCAGCAACTCTCCCGTCTTCAGGATTATACCATCCGCACCCGCATTCAGCGCATCCACCCATAACTTTTCGTTCAATACCTCACCAGTAAAAATCAGCACCTTCATATCCGGATAGTTCTTCCGTAAAGAAGAACAGATTTCCACACCGATGGTAGTCGATCCCCCCAAGCCCAAGTCCAATAAAACCATATCGGGCAACTGCACTTTCAGCAATTCCCAAAACTCATTCTCAGTCATAGCCGTTCCGATGACTTCCGCATTCGGAATTTCGTGTCTGAATATCTCTTCCGTTCCTTTTAATTCCAGTTTGACATCCTCTACAATGATGACTTTAAATCTATTATTCTCCATAATATGCATTGTTTTTTTACATTCTACATTCAACGGGCAGGCAGGGTGAACCATACGGTGAACCCTCCTTCAGCGGCAGGCTGCGCATTGATACGGCAACCGCGTCTTCCGGCAAATTCATCATGGTCACGAATCACCTGCTTACAAATAAGGTATTCCGTACCGGTCAGGACTCCTTCCTGCCCCTGCTTCATACGAGACAGATGCGGGTAGAACAACAAGTTCAACTCTTCCTGCGACTTTTCGCGACGCGTATCGCGGAAATCAAACCGCACAAAATCCTTATCCTTATAAATACACAATTCCAAAACACCATCCACCTCGTATGATAGCGCTTCATCTATTAAATTCTCCAACATAAACTTCAGCTGAATGACATCTCCCAGTACGGAAACATGTTCCACCTCCGTCCTCAGTTCTACCCGATGCGGCATACGTTTTCCAGCACGTTTTATATACCGTACCGCATAATCGGCCAGCTCGCCGGCTTTCACAACACCTCTGCGGAAAGTAATTTCTTCCAACTGACGTGCGGCGCATGAACTCAGCAAAGTAAATATATCCTTATAATAACTGATCAACTCACCAATCGTTTCTACTTGCACAGCTTCGTTTTCTCCAGCCTGACGGGTGTTCAACCTGTCGATAATCTGTTTTATCCGGTTAGGATAATAAATTGTCTCATGCTTAATGGTTGACAAGCAATTGTCCAATACCAGATTTTGCACATGCAACTGGTTTTCCTCCCGTATGGCTCGGCGCGCATCATCCTGCGCACTTTCTATATCCCGATATTTCTGCGCCATCAGTACCACTGCATTATATACAATGATGGCTACATATCCGGCCACAAGCTCCAACATCAAGCGGTCGTCCTCACGCTCCACAGGCAAAGCGATTTTCAATGCCAGCACACCCGTGCAACGATTCTCGTTACCTGCTTCCACCCACAAGGGCAAACACTTTAACCTATCTTTCTCACGCCAATAAGATGTCTTCGCGTCAAAGCTACGGGCCATCATCTCACGCATTTCTTCATTCTCATCCTCCACCGGTGAAAAAGCATAATTCAAGCTATGGTTGTCTTCACTATAAACCGCTACGCCCAACACATCAACGGGCAGCAACTCATTCACCGTCTCAAACATATCATTGACCAGACTTGCAGCAATATCCCGGTCGGCTCTTCCGTCAAGCAAAGAGGTCGAAAACACCTGCTTGTTGATTTCCAACACCTGTTCCAAGTTATAACGATAAATCAAACGGTGGCGGAAATACAGAATATAATATCCCACCAGCAATACCAACAAAATAACCACACAAAGAATGATAGCCACTGTCTTATTATTGGCAGAAAGCTGCATCTGGCGGCAATATTGCTCCAATGAGGTGTCCTCACTGATCTGTTTGTACAGCGCCGTATAAGCATTATTGTTATAACGATAAGCCTCCAGATTACCTAAAGCCAAAAAGGCGACTGCTGCCTCGTTGCGAACATCCAGCAAGGCATAGTAATCGGTATCAAAATGCCGGTTGAACCAATCTAAATCCGCTGCTACCCCCTCTCCTTCCAATTCCAACAAAGGCCCTTTGCTGCCCGAATACATAATATAATGCTTATTCAAACAATATAGAGCACTGTCCGCATAACACAATGCCTGTTGATATAATCCATCAATGTTACAATTGTAAACATCGTATGCATATTCATTCGCAACAGCCAATAATTTATCATATCGCTGAATGGAATCATTGACAGTGAGCTGTTCCGCTTTCCCATCTTTCTCCCTCCCCTCATTACATCCTGCCAGGACAGGAAGAAAAGCGACCAACACCAACATCAACGTTTTGCGCACTCCTTTGGGCAGACGGAAATAGAAACGGCTGCCTTTCCCCAATTCACTTTCTATCCGGAACAGGCAGACCCGGAATATCTCATTGGTCTTCTTATATTTATCAATAATGCCTTTGCAATTCATCAAACCGAAACCGTGACCTTTATTCTTCTGCAATTCGCTGACATTTTCGCTGGTCTGCAATCCGATTTTACCCGAATCATAAACTTTCTCACTCAGAATACGCTCCACATCTTCCTGTGAAAGTCCCGGACCGTCATCTTTCACCGAAATCTCCACGTAAGATTCCGTTTCCTGCGCATAAACAGAAACATTTCCTCCCGGCTGCGTATATTTACGGGCATTTTCTGTCAACGTATTTATCATGAAAAGCGTCAGAGCCTTATCCGCTTTCACAATGGCGGCAGTCGGCTCTATGGTCAAGGTCTGTTGTTTCATCTCGAAAGTCTTACGCCCTTTCACCAGTACATCGAAAAGGGAATTCAATTCAAAATTCTCTATATTCAAACTCAGTGTCCCCTGCCGCATCTTAATCCATAAGGCCAGAATATCATTATACTCATTGATACGGGTAATCAGTTCGTCGATATAACGGTATTTGCTTTCTTTTATTTCTTCGTTCTGAATGTAGTTGTGTGCGGTTAGTTTATGCACTTCATTCATGATGCGGTCTATATAAGGCATAATGCCTGTGACAATAAACAAACAGGCTTTCTTCACCAGATTCTGCCGTTTATTCTCCGCCAAATGCTGTTCATGGACATATTGCTCCTTTTCCAGCCGTTTCCGTTCATCGCCCAACGAAATAAAAGCCAGTCCATTCTCCAGTGTCCACGAAATGTAAGGTGTAATGACCCTCATCAGTGCTTTATCATCTTTCTTCATTTTGTGCTCCGAATACAGATGCACCTCGCCCAAAGGTTGTTCCCTGCCCGGAATATTCAAGATAAAACTTGTACAAATCCCTTGCCCCGGCACCTCATTCCCCTCTCCATTTTCAGCCACAATACGGAAGTCCGTCGCTCCCACCAACGAAAGGATATCCTCTTTCACCGAGGCAACTACCGCTTTTGTCACATCCTCTATCTCCCCCGCATCAATGGGTACGGAAGCCGTTATCTTACGGCATATTTCCAAAGTACGTTTCAACTTATCAATATAAAGAGCATTCCGCACACGCCATCTTTTATTCAATATCCAAAATAGAATGATAAGGACAACGATACCAATCACCACGACCACCAGAAGTCCGTTCAAGGCTTCCGATTCCTTCTCCAACGCATTATAACGGCTCTCCAATTCTTTGTCCTGGCGGGTGTAGTCCAAAATATCCAGATAAATATTACGATTATAATCCGACTGGGGTTTCATTCCTAACGCTGCATATGTTACACTCAATTGTTCACGGAAACGGGCAATCCATTCGGGAACACTTTTTATACCATCGTCATTAATCCATTCCAGTTCAATGGAAGTGGTAGCCATGGGAACATACGGACGTAGCCTGTCCATGGTATCCGTACAATGGTAATATTTCTCGTGATGCCGATTGACGTACCCCAGTGCTTCCGACAAGTAATGCAGCGCGTCTTCATACCTGCCTTGCTCGTTGCTGCACGACGCCAAAGTGCGGTATGTACCCGAAATCTGATACAAATCTCCATATTTTTTGAACAAATCCAAAGCCTGCCAGGCAAAACGCATGGTCAATTCCTCCCACGACAAGTCCTCGCTATTGATGGCACGCATCACATTGGGACGCCTTTCCATTATCAAATCGAAATTTTTCCTCTCTTTCAGCAATTCTGCCATTGCCTGAGATGCATTCGCCTCGAAATAGATATACCCGTGTTCCCTACTGATACCCAGACATTCTATCAGATAGTTAAACTCACCCAATACCACATCCTGCGGTGTATCCGCTTCATACATACCGCCAGACCCTTTCATATAATAATAATAGAGCAATTGGGCAGTATCACTTTCCAGCGCCTCGTCTACTTTTATTTCATTAATCGCCTCCAAAGACTGCTGTTCCTGCTGCAAATAATAGTAATAGATGGCAGAAGCAATGGAAAACTCGGAACGGGCATAATTAAGCCGCTCCAGCTCTCCGGGATCGGTTATAGCAGAACGGTCATCACTGATACGCTTCATACGCCGTAACGCACTGTTACGATAATCATAGAACTCCTTGTTCATGGCGGTACGCTGACAAATTTTCATCATACCGATATCTGCTATCAAACATTCCAATTCATTGTTTGATTCCTCATATACGCGAAGAAAAAGATCTTCGGCTTTTTCAAAGTCCATGTGGATAAAGGCGCAGAAACCCTGATTATTCAATGCCCCGGCACGCAGGGAGGGGAATCCATCCGCCAGTTTGTAGGCGTCATGCGCCGCTTTACACGCTGTGTCCAAATTCTTATAGCGCATACGATAAGAAAGCAAGTTCAAAGAATCCGCCTGACGGTATATAGCCATATCCTTCTTCTTTTCACAAGAAAAGAAAGTCCCTGCTATAATCAATAAAACCGCCCATACAGGCAATAGACACATATTCTTCATAAACATCCCTTCTCCTTTAGGTTAACCACCCACCAATAAAAATACAAAAATATCAATTATCCCCCGAAATAAAAGCAAAACCTGGTAGAAAATAAGAAAGCCACCCCGAAGGATGGCTTATAAAAATCTTTAAAAGACGAATGAAGGATTATTTAGAAGCTTCCAAAGATGCTTTTCTAAATTCTTTCATCAGTTTTTCCAATTCCAATGATGCTTTACGTGCGCGTGTTCCTGCAGCTTTGTTACCTTTTTCAATCTGCAATGCTGCATCAGACATAAAAGCTTCGTTCAATTCTTTGATTTTAGCAATTAATTCGTTCATGTTCTTTTTTTTATAAATTATAAAACGGTTCAAATTAAATTCTTTTTTGGCAATAAATCTCCTATCCATCTCTTTTTTTACGATTTTTCAACAGTTGATCCTCGTTTACAGGGTATTTCAATCCATAACAGGCAATATTAAAACGCCCTCTTGAATTTACAAACGATTATCAGCTGAAAATATAAACAATCACTCCGGTTATCAACACATACGCCAATGCATATGGAATGGCGGATTTTAGGATTTCTCCTTCTTTTCCCTGTTGGTTTCCGGCAGAAGTGGCAATAGCGATACTTTGCGGAGAAATTATTTTTCCACCTGTCGCCCCCACCGTATTGGCTGCCGACAACCAGTCGGGACTTACTTGAATATGCCCGGCCACATTAGCCTGTAATTTGCCGAACAAAATATTTGAAGAAGTGTCACTGCCCGTAATAAAGGTACCCAGGCAACCTATAACAGGGGCAAACAACGGATAAAGACTTCCTGTAGCAACTGCCAAAGCAGTGGCTATAACTGAAATCATACCTGCCGTATCCATGATAGTGGACAAACTCACCAGACAAATTACCGTGATAAAAGTTTTCTTTAACTGCTTTACCGTATTCCAGAGTACAGCAAACAGCTCCCATATCTTGGCTCCCTGTATCAGCCCGCCGACAAACGTGCCTACAAAAAGTAAAACTCCCGCATGGGTCAGCCAAGAAACCGTATAATTCATAGTTGAATCATTAATCGGAAGACTGATACGGGTCACCCAATTATTTTCAAGTGTTGTACGTAAACCGGGAAACAACGGACTAGTCAGAACAATCAAGAACAAGATAAGAAGATAGATACTCCACGCGTTCAGTACCTCTAGCCCTTTCAATGTGCTTTTCCTTGCTTTTTCCTCTTTAGAAGCAGTCAGTTTGCCATAGGCTACAATAACAATGATAGATAAAATACTTCCAATAATAGCCGGAGACTCCGCCCCCATATAGCGGGCGGCAATATACTGGCTGCCTAATGAGACACCACCGACCAACAAAGACAGGAAAATATTTTTAGGTAAGGATTTTAATTTCGAATCGGTCAGGAACAGCAATACGAAAGGAATGAGAAACATCAGTACCGAAAGCTGCAACACGACATTGGCGCTTAGCACCAATACATCCAGATTCGTTTCTTTCGCCAATACCAGGACCGGTGTACCAATAGCCCCAAAAGCAGTAGCCACACTATTGGCAATCAAACTGACTGTTGCCGAAAAGACCGGTTTGAATCCGAGACTGACAAGAATCGCCGCAGGTATAGCCACTGCCGTACCAAATCCTGCCATAGCTTCAAGCAAGCCGCCAAATCCCCATGTCAACAGCAATACCTGAATACTTTTATCGGTAGAAATAGAAGAAAACTGTTGCTTGATAATCTCCATTTTTTCAGTCTTCAATAAAACATTATAGCTGAATATCGCCATCAAAATAATAATCAGAATAGGAGAAACAGCTTTCAATGCACCGTACAGAAAAGAAAACAGCAAATCGTCTACCGGAAAATGAAAGCCGAAAAAAGCAATCAGCATAGTAACGACAAGGGAAATCACACTACTTTTGTCACCGGACATTTTAAAAAACGCCATCAGGATAATTAATAGCAATACCGGAATAATAGCAAGGACTAGATTCATAACCATTATATTTAAGTTAAAGAAACGGTATCCATAAACTCTTTAAATTAAGCCTTTGAAATCCCACTTCCGCAAAGACTCTTTTTTTAATAACAAAAAAGAATCCTATTTGGATTAATGATCTATCCTTTTTTATCAGTAAAAATAAAGTAATGCCAGAAGCCTGTATAATGTATCTTTACACAAACCTCCGGCATACACTTCTTATCCATATATTGATTTTATATTGTAGTAATATTCCTTATTCTATATATAGTATATCTTATTAAATTCCAGCTAATGCCTGATCCAAATCGGCCAGCAAATCATCTATATGTTCCGTACCTATTGATAAACGCACTGTCCCCGGATAAATACCCTGTTCCGCCAATTCTTCCGCATTCAACTGGGAGTGAGTGGTACTGGCAGGATGGATAACCAATGACTTCACATCGGCGACATTGGCCAATAAAGAAAAGATTTCCAAACTATCGATGAAACGATGTGCTTCTTCCTGACCACCTTTCACTTCGATAGTGAAAATAGAACTAGCTCCATTGGGGAAATAACGCTGATACAGAGCATGGTCAGGATGTTCCGGCAAGGAAGGGTGATTTACTTTCTTGATCTTCGGATGATTTTTCAAATGCTCCACCACTTTCAACGCATTCTCTACATGACGTTCCACACGAAGGGAAAGTGTTTCCAGTCCCTGCAATAAAATAAAAGCATTGAACGGACTGATAGTAGCACCGGTATCACGCAATAAAATAGCACGAATACGGACAGCATAAGCAGCCGGACCTGCCGCCTCTACAAAACGCACCCCATGGTAGCAAGGCTCCGGTTCTGTCAGTTGAGGAAATTTACCTGATGCCACCCAGTCAAATTTACCTGAATCAACAATCACGCCACCCAGTGAAGTTCCATGGCCACCAATAAATTTTGTAGCGGAATGTACCACAATATCTGCTCCGTGCTCGATGGGACGAATCAGATAAGGAGTACCAAAAGTGTTATCAATAATCAAAGGTATGTGATGGCGATGTGCTATTTCCGCCACAGCCTCTATATCTATAATATTCGAATTAGGATTCCCCAAAGTCTCGATAAACACCGCCTTTGTATTCTCCTGAATAGCTTTCTCAAAATTAGAAAGATCACCAGGGTCCACAAATGTAGCAGTCACACCATAAGTCGGCAACGTATGCGCCAGCAGGTTATAAGTACCTCCGTAAATAGTCTTTGCAGCTACAACATGATCACCTGCACGAGTAATGTTCTGAAACGCATAAGTAATGGCAGCAGCCCCGGAAGCTACCGCAAGTCCTGCCACTCCCCCTTCCAATGCAGCCACACGTTGTTCAAAAACACCTTGAGTAGAATTAGTCAGACGCCCATAAATATTACCCGGATCTTGTAAACCAAAACGTGCGGCTGCATGTGCCGAGTTATGAAATACATAAGATGTAGTCTGATAAATAGGAACTGCACGAGCATCCGTAGCCGGGTCTGGCTGTTCCTGTCCTACGTGAAGTTGTAATGTTTCGAAATGTAATTTTTTTGTAGCCATAATCTTTATCTTTTTAGAGTTATATATTTCTGTTTTTACCTGTTGCAAAGGTATTAAAGGTAGTTATATCAAACAAGATATACTAAAAATAAAGAAAATAGAGCTACAATCATCACTATTTACAGAACAAATATTCTATTTACAAACGGATTATTACCTCCTGGAAGAAAATTATTCTTTGGCGACATCCAACAAAATAAAGTGACGGCCGATTCACATCGACCGCCATCAGACAATTAATACACACAATACGATTGATACAAAAAGATCACTCATGGTCATGATCATGTTCCGTTTCAGTACCTCCGTCCGCACTCAAGACAATATTACGAGCCACTTCTGTCTGATTGCCCGCCGCATCGGTACACCATACCATCAGATGATAATCTCCGGGAGCAGCATCGGCCGGAATAACAATATCATGATGATGTACTTTTGTATTCTTCAAACCGGAAACATCATATACCTTGTCAAAAGTAAAAGCTGTGTTTTTCTCTCCGGCTGCCCGGGAATCATGTCCGTGGTGGTCAAAATTATTATGAATATTGATTTTATACGATCTCAACATCACATCATCTGACAGATTCATTTCAAAATGTACCCCTTTCCCATTACCAATTTTCAACACCGCTCCCTCTTCGGGTTCTATCAAATCGATCACGGGCTTTGTTACATCCCCTTTTTCATCATTATCACACGCAGGCAGACAAACAGAGCATATAGCCAAAAGGCTGATTACAAGAAAATAAAATTTTGTTTTCATTTTAATAATTGTTTAAATGGTACTTTAATCGAAATCTGAAAGCTTCTTCCCGGTTCAGGGATTTCCACTTTCCTATAAAAACTCAAATGATTGTAATATTTCACATCCGACAAATTACGAATGCCCAAAGATATTTCAATATCCGCCTTGGCCATAGGTATATGAATACTCCCACCCAGATGAATCAAACAAGCTCCGGGTGTGCGGTCTTCATTCCTCGCTATACGGTTCTGCGAAGCTATACTTTGAAGTTCAGCATACAACTGAAAATCCTTTTTATTCCATGTCAGAATATTACGCATGGATACAGGAGGTGAAAAACTTAAAGCCGTATGTTCGTCACGATTATAAGTATAGACATACTCACCGACTAAACGATAATTAAAATGGCGTAGAAAATCCATATTGAAATTTATCTCACCACCCATGAACAAAGCACGTGCGCCACTATATTGATAAATCTGTCCAGCATGGGGCAATACAGACCATTCTCCCATAGGGCGCAAATAAATATAATTATCAAACCAACTGGCAAAAGATGAAACAACCAGTTCCATTTTTTTATAAGCCAAGGTATAGGAAGCATCAATCTGCCATCCTTGTTCCGAAGAAAGAGTGGCATCCCCTTTTTCATGACGGAAAGTTCCGTGATGCACTCCGTTGGATGCTAATTCATTGACTCCCGGCAAACGGAAGCTACGTCCCACATTCATCTTCAGAAGATGACCGGCAGCGGGTGTCCACACTACTCCCGCCGAACAGGAATAATTACCATAAGCCCTGTCCACCGGATAACTTCGCCAACGATATGCCTGTATTACCTCTTCTTCATATCCCTGTCTGTGCAGATACTCCACCAAATAAGGATCTTCGAATGCCGTTATATCAATCCTTCCCCGATCATAACGTATCCCACCAGTTACAGACAACTGATTATCCAATCGGAAAGTCGTCAGCCAAAAAGCTCCGGTAGTAAAACGCTTGTATTCCGGTAGCAGAAAAGAATATCCGCCAATCGCATTTTTCTGTATCTGCATATTCCACCCTGCCATATGCTCCCAGGAAGAAGAACTGGACAACCGCAGCTTCAAAGAGGAGCTGAATGTATGCAGTTTGAACACCAGTTCCCTATCCGGATCCTTTGCAGGCATCACCTGAGTGTCATAATGGGTATGGAAAGCACTCCATTCCTCCCGATGATTGAACTGATAGCCGAAATCACCTGAAAGTTGTATCCCATTCCAAAGATACTGTTGATGCGTGGTTACTTTAAGATGGTTCACTTTGCTATAAGGCAATTCAATATTACGGCTGTTCTCATCATCCTCCAAACGGGAAATATCAGGAATGCCATGAGCACCGGGAAAGAAGCCCATCTTCTGATAAACATTGCTCACAGCAATATTCATCTGATAAAACTTCTTTCTATAATCTCCCATGACAGAAACATTGCGCTCGAACCCAGCGGTGTTTTTCAGCTTACGACCGTAAACAGGCACCAACTGGGTAAGATATACAATGGTATCGACCGGTACATGATAATCTCCATAGTGCTGTTCTGAAAAACGTACTCTGACCAGCCATGCATTCTTCTCAATACCTAGCATCAGTGAACCGCCCACAGTGCCGTTCACTGATTTTCCCAATAAGGCAGCCTCACCAAAAAATCGGTTCTCTTTTTGTGGAAGCAAAGGAAGGATTTCGATGACACCTCCCATCGCATCACTGCCGTAGAGCAGTGAAGACGGACCTTTCAGAATCCGTACCTCGTCTACATTAAAAGCATCAATTTCCAGTCCATGGTCGGCCCCCCATTGTTGCTCCTCTTGTTTTATTCCATTTTCGGATACGGCAATACGGTTGAATCCCAACCCACGAATCATAGGTTTGGAGAACCCCGCACCGATATCCATCGAGTGTACACCGGGAACATTTTTCAAAGTCTGTACCAAATTACCGGTAAAATGCCGGTTCAAATAATCTTTCTGAAACAACTCAAGTGTCAGGGTAGTCTTTTTCTCCTGAGCATGTCGGTAAGATCCCGTCACCACCACTTCGGATAAATCTACACTTTTAATCGTATCAGAAACTACCTGTGCATTTGAATACAAGGCAAAAAAACATTCCCAGCGTACCCGAAACATATCTGATACGCATAAATTACAATCATTTGATGTTGTGAATAAATAAAAGATACTATGTGAATCAGCAAACGGGAGGTGCACGCAGATAATAAGGATAAGATTTAACCTGGCAAACCTTATCCACTGTTATTTCCGGCTGATAATCAAAAACCGGAAGAACAATATGAAGTTGTAATGTTTCAACTTGTGTAAAAGGTGAAAGTGTGAAATTGCACACGGGACACTGATGAGAGGAATCATGAGAATTCCCACTATCAGAATGGCAAACGGCATCTTCTTCATGGTGGTGAAAAGTCTTCACCATGAAAAATGGCATAAGCGTCATTAACAACAGCCATGCTATAAAAATCCTGCCTTTTGCGTTTTCTCTCATTTTTGTGTTCAGTAAGACCACTACAAAAATAGAAACAAATAACAAACTCACAATAACATTTTATATTTATTATTAGTTTCATCCACTTTTTACCTACAAATGGGTATGTATACAAAACCGAGGTAACTTCCCAGTCACCTCGGTCACGACAGATCTTTATTTTCTAGAACAGCCTACAATCCGGTCATCCTAAAAAAGAGTAACCACTCCGTAAATAACAGCGGCCAATATTCCACTGACAGGAATAGTCAATACCCAAGCCGTCATCAGACTTCTTTTCCAAAGGGGTTACTTTGGTAATCCTGGTACCCATCGTTTTCACAATCTTCCACCCACCTGACATTGTACCAAGAGAAATGGCTGTAAAACACGAAAATGCCACCCAATCCGGTAAATCCTCAATACTGTTTATTCCCATTCCCAAGCCCTCCGAATGGGCAGCTATCAAGGCCGCAGCTATAATACCCATTACCTTCTGCGAGTCATTCAGCCCATGCCCTATACTGAACATAGCCGAAGAAACAAGCTGCAATTTCTTAAACCACATTTCAGCCGTATTCGGATGTGCACGCCGGCAAATGTAAAGAACAAGCAACGTGAATCCGAAAGCAACAACCATCCCTATAAATGGTGCCAAAAAGATAAAAACAGCAATCTTCAGAATGATATTGAGCTGAATAGCATCGAAACTATGAGCCATAATAGCAGCTCCTGCAAATCCGCCGATCAGCGTATGCGAAGAAGAAGAAGGAATCCTCTCCACCAAGTAAACAGATTCCAGCTATAGCAGCAATCACTCCCGATAATATAATCGGCAGGTAATATACTGTTCCATCACAGTCTTGGACACAGTATTGGCTATTCCAAACCCACCGATTATATATTTGGCAATAAAAAATGCAACAAAATTAAAAAATGCCGCCCATATCACCGCTTGGAACGGAGTAAGAACCTTGGTTGACACAATGGTGGCTATTGAATTGGCTGCATCATGAAATCCGTTAATATAGTCAAAAATCAAAGCCAACGTAATAATAATCACTAATAATTCCATGTTGTACTTTCTGCTTTTATGCGTATTTCACAATCAGGTTTCTCAAGATTTTCCCTACCCGTTCTGCCGCATCGGTCGTTTTCTCCAATTCATGCATTATCTCCTTGATCTTAATCAGTTCTATGCAATCCTTTTCTTCCTCAAATAGTTTCTTAACAAAGAGTTCATATACATCATCCGCCTGATTCTCTATGTCATGCAATTTTGTACAACATGCTCTTAATTCAGTAGGCTTTTTACGGAAAATTTCCAATTCGTCCATTGCCTTACTTATATAAACAGCCGCTTGCTGTATCAACAAACTTAACTCTTTTCCACTATTAGCAATGGGATGGGGATTATAGATCGTGATACGTTTGGCGCAACTGTTAATCCCATCTATTACATCATCCATAGTTGATGCCAAATCGTGAATATCCTCACGATCAAAAGGGGTTATGAAAGTTTTTCCCAATTCGTCAAAAATTAAATGAGTCTGCTTGTCACCTTCACGTTCCATATCTTTGATGCGTTTGTAATAGTTCTCTCTCTCTTCCGGCTTATCATGCTGCATGCTTTCTACCAATAAATCCGATGATGAGGTCAGGATTTCAGACAAACGTTTCAACATAGGGAAAAACTTAGGTTCTTGAGGTGTAAATCGACTAAAAAAAGAATTTTTCATAAATGTAATTTGAATAAATTGTTTTTGATATGTTTGATTTTAGTAATGGCGAGTTTTCCACTTATTCCTGCCTACTTCTATAACGGCAGGCAATATAGAAACGACAATAATAGCCACAATCAGCAATTTCAGATTTTTCTGTACAAATGGAAGATCACCGAAAAAATAACCGGCATAACAGAAAATACCAACCCACAAAGTTCCCCCTATCAGATTATACACCATAAAATAATAATAATGCATTTTACCCATTCCTGCTACAAACGGAGCAAAAGTGCGCACAATAGGGACAAACCTGGCGAGAATTATGGTCTTGCCTCCATACTTTTTATAAAATTCATGTGTTTTATCCAAATGACTTTGCTTGAATATTCTGGAATCGGGATTATTGAAAAGTTTACGTCCAAAAAAGTGTCCTATCATATAATTACAGGAATCGCCCAGCACAGCTGAAAGAAATAAAACCAAAGCGAGAATATTAACTTCCAAAGGCATATCGGGCAAAGCCGAAATAGCTCCCGCGACAAAAAGCAAAGAATCTCCGGGGAGGAATGGAGTGACAACCAATCCCGTTTCACAAAAAATGATTATGAACAATATTATATAAGTCCAAGCATGATATTCCTGCACAATGTTAATCATATATTGATCAATGTGAAGAATAAAATCTAATATAAATTCCATTATATATTAGTTATTAACATATAACACCGTTCATAAAAGGAACAAGCATCCACCCCAGTTCCCATTATGAAAATATAAAAACAAAAAAATGTAAGATATAAAAAACAGACCTTGCCGAGAAGAAAAAATAAACTAAATAAGAATACGCCTCAACTGATAAATATAGTATTCACAGGAATATTGAGTAAAATAAAGAATAGGTGAAAAAGAAATTTGCTTTTCTTCAGGAAGAAGTACTTTCAAGAATCTGGCCAACTTGGCTATGACGGAAGCAGAGGAATGAGTTCGCAGAATTTTAGAAGAGCACAAGGTGCGAAAAGAAAAAGAGGTAGCTGTACCGCCGATACCGACTTTATAAAAATGGTAGCTTTCATTATTTATCTCTTTTTTTTCCTGCCCATTATTACTTTCAGATATGTTGCACAGCGCCACCGCACTGTTTTCCAAACCAACTGTACGAACCACATCGTGCTCCTGTCCGCTATCAAATGCGGAACCAAAGCCCGCCAACAGGCATACACCTAACAAGATATAAAAAAGATATATATACTTTGTCATAGCAACTGCAAAGATAAAAAGTATTTTTGAGAGATAAAATCATTCTGCCCTTTTCTTGCATTCTCCGGCAAAAAAAGAATATAACCCTGTACTACATTTCCCGAAAATTTCTCCGGAATCTAAGATAAATGCAATATATTTGTATTAACAGATATGAACCTCTTGAAAAAATATTATTCTATGAGTACTTTAGAGAAACTTGACAAAGTAGATTTGCAGATACTACGTACCTTGCAAGAAAATGCCCGACTGACCACCAAAGAACTGGCTGCACGGGTAAGCCTTTCCTCCACTCCGGTGTTCGAACGCCTCAAACGATTGGAAAATGGAGGATATATAAAAAAATATATCGCTGTATTGGACGCTGAGAAACTAAACCAAGGCTTCGTGGTATTTTGCAGTGTCAAGCTAAGAAGACTGAACCGGGACATTGCTGCGGAATTTACACGGATAATTCAGGATATACCTGAAGTAACAGAGTGCTATAACATATCAGGCGGTTATGACTATTTGCTTAAAATACACTCCCCTAATATGAAGTATTATCAGGAATTTATCCTCAATGTCTTGGGCACGATTGACAGTTTGGGTTCACTGGAAAGCACCTTTGTAATGAATGAAGTAAAACATGAATATGGGATTCACATTTAAGTAAATCCCATCCATCCTCTCTCATCAATACCATTTTTTACGCTTAAAATAGAAGTAGATAACTGCTACTAGTATCAACATCAATGTCCATGCAAATACATAGCCATACCGCCACCCCAGTTCAGGCATCCATTGGAAATTCATTCCCCAGATTCCTGCCAGAAAAGTCAACGGAATAAATATAGTAGAAACAACAGTCAGCTGTTTCATGATGCTGTTCATCCGTCGGTCATTATTGGAAAGGTAAATATCTACCAAAGCTGAAATCATGTCACGGCAACCATCTAAAGTTTGCAATACAAACTGCAAATGATCATTGACATCATTAAAGAAAGGACGGCTTGCTTTGTGCAACAAATCATTATCGATCGGATGCAACAACTTGCTGATTTCCTCCTTTAATGGTAAAATACATTTCTTTATTACACGAAAATTACGGCGGTATTGCTGTATATTTTCAATACCGAGCATATCAGCCTGTTCCGGCGAAAGCAATTGCTCTTCTAAATCCTCTAATCCGTCTTCCAATTCCGAAATGATGGATATAAAGCTGGCCATCACACTGTTTAGAATAACACTGAGCAGGAAATCAGACTGCCGGCTACGTATTTTCAACACATTCTTTTCCAATGCCGTATTTATATCATTCAGAAAGTCTGTTTCCTTTTCCATAAAAGTCAACAGATAATTCACCTTGCACAATGGCTATTTGTTGCGGCACATAGCCATCATCATTAGAAAAAAGCAACTTCAAAATCACTACATTATATGTATCATGCTGTTCTATCTTAGTCTGATGGTTGGAGTTCAAAATATCTTGTATCGTCAAAAAGTCGACATTAAAATTCTGACAGACATGCTGTATGACCTCCGTATTCTGAAAACCATGAATTTGTATCCAGTTTATAGCATTCTTATTCAAATAAGGGATTAAACTATCTATATCTTTCCCATCCTTCATACAAATACTTTCAGCATTATAACTGCACAAATGCAGATGC